>OHVS01000055.1_pt1 | contig 69219 bp, 64 predicted proteins | sample 1579531 | NCBI WGS metagenome assembly OHVS01 (sample SAMEA3882531, study PRJEB24775) | human gut metagenome | biome: human-associated habitat; feature: intestine environment; material: feces | place: Netherlands | collected 2009/2010
CTCACCGCCCACGCAGCGCTGCACGATAGCATCCACCAGACCGTCTTTTCTCTGTTGGTAACTCTCGTCCAGCGCCTGCACCGCGTCGTCCGGCAGTGCGCGCACCGCCGGAAACAGCGGCAGCACCGCCGCGCGCTCGACCACCGCCGCCGGCAGGCCGGACACCGGGTCGTGCAGGTCGTTGCCGCTGTCGCGCAGGGCCCTGAGCGTCACGCTGCGCCCGGCGAGCGTGACCGTCACGGTGCGCACCTCGCGGTCGGCGGCCCTGGCCCGCCGGCGGAACACGAGCGACACGGCCGCGTAGCACGCGGCGAACGACAGCGCCAGCACCCGGCCCGACACCGTCACGAGCGCGCCGCTGCCCGGCGACACGCCCGCGAGCATGCTCGCAGCGTACACCGCGCCGCCGAACGCGGCCGACACGGCGAAAAACACCACTGTGCACCGCACGAGGTGCGCCTCCCCGCCGAAGGCGATGAGCGCCATGGCCGCGCCGAGCGCGAGCTTCATCATACCGTTTGCCAGCCAGCCGAAGCCGGGCAGGACCATGAGGGCGGCATACAGCGCGCCGATGAGCGCTGCGAGCGCGTACCGCCAGCGGCGCAGCACCACGCCGCACACGCGCGCGGAGACCAGCACGAGGCAGTAGTCGATCAGCAGATTCAGCCCGAACAGGCTGTCGAGATAGATGACGTCCATGGGGGTATCCTAGCACGCCGCGCGTGGGAAATTGCGCAAAAGCGGCCTGCCGGAAAACCTGACAGAAAGTCCATGCATCGCCGGGGCGGGAAATGCCGCAGAGCGTTGCTTTTGCGCGATCCGGCTGGTATAATGTTGCGTGATTTCGGAAAACCCGCACGCGCTCTGGCCGCGTGCGTAGAAGACCCCTTCAGGAGGCAGATCATGAAAACGAACAAACGGTTTCTGGCGCTGTGTCTGGCGCTGTTGCTCGCGTGCGCGGTGCTGCCGGCCCCGACGGCGCAGGGCGCGGATGTGCAGCCGGCGCTCTCGGCCGCGCTGGCGCATCAGGCGGCGGCCGTCCCCTCGCCGGGCTACGGCGACGAGTGGACGGTGCTGGGCCTGGCCCGCGGCGGGTATTTTGCCGTGGACAGCGACTATTTTGCGCGCTACTATGCAGACGTCGCATCCAAAGCACCGGAGCTCACGGCGGCGTCCGGCAAGGCCGGCGCGCTCAACGCCTATAAATCCACGGACAATTCGCGCGTCATCCTCGCGCTGTCCGCCATCGGGCGCGACGCGACGCAGGTCGGCGGCTGCGACCTCACCGCGCCGTATACCGACTTTGCCTGGGTGCGCAATCAGGGCATCAATGGCCCGGTGTTTGCCCTGCTCGCGCTCGACAGCCGCAATTACCTGTCCGGCAGCGCGGTGCGCCGCCAGTGCGTGGATGCGATCCTCGCGGCGGAGCTCTCCGGCGGCGGCTGGGCGATGAACGGCGCGGCAGCCGATCCGGACGTGACGGCCATGGTGCTGCAGGCGCTGGCGGCGTACCGCGGGGAGGCGGCCGTCGCGGCGGCCGTGTCGCGCGGCGTTGATACGCTCTCTGCCATGCAAAACGGCGACGGCGGCTTCACCTCGTGGGGCTCTGCCAACGCCGAGAGCGTCGCGCAGGTCATCGTCGCCTGCACGGCGCTGGGCATCGACCCGGACACGGACAGCCGCTTCGTCAAAGACGGCGGCTCGGCGGTCGATGCGCTGCTGACGTTTTACGATGCGGGCGCGGCCGCGTTCCGCCACAAGGCCTCCGGCGGCGTTGACAGCCTCGCCACGGAGCAGGCGGTGTATGCGCTCGTGGCCGTCTCGCGCTTCCAGCGCGGGCAGAGCGGCCTCTATCAGGAGACGGACGCGCCCACGGTCGAAACGCCCGCTGAGCCCGACGAGCCGGTCGCGCGCGTGCTCTGCACGGCGGACGGCAGCGGCCTCATCCCGGCCGGATACCGCACGGTCGCTGTGTGCCTGCCGGATGCGGCGGCGGACAGCACGGTCACGTTTTCCGACGGGACGCAGCTGCTCTACAGCCCTGTGCTCTCTGAGCGCAGCGACACGCCGACGTGGGTCTGGCTCTTTGCGCCGGACGTGACGGATGATGCGCTCAACGACACGGCAAACTACACCGTGACGGAAGGTAAGGGGCCGGTGCTGACCGCCGGCGATGTGAATGCCGACGGCGCCATCAACGCGCAGGACGCGCTGAACATCCGCACGGCCTGCGCCGCCAGCACGGTCCCGGAGACGCAGCTGCTGCTGACGATGGACGTGGATCTTAACGGCCGCGTCGACGCGCAGGATGTGTGCGCGCTGGCCGACAGCTTTGTACAGAATACGGCGCTGCCCACGGCGCAGGAGGACGGACAATGAAGACTTTCTGGACGAAAAAGAATATTGCCATCGTGCTCGCCGTGCTGCTGGTCGCGGCGGTGGTGGTGCTGTGCATTGCTCTGCGGCAAAAGAGCGTCGAGGACACCGAGCCCACGCTCACGCTCACGTGCCAGAGCGCGGACGCGGACGGCGCGTGCACGGTCGATGTCGTGCTCTCCGGTCTGCCGGACGGTGCGCACTACGAGGCGGCGAGCCTCGCCGTGGCCTTTGACCCGACGCAGATCACGTTTCTCGGCACGGCGGACGGGGATATCCCGCTCGTGATGGGCAGCCTGCCGGAGTGGGAGAGCGACTCCGAGCGCGCCAACGAGACCGGCAGCGCGCGCGTCCTGTGCCTGCCGGAGGAGGGCGGCACGCTCGCCACATCGACGGGCAGCGTGCTCGTGCGGCTGCGCTTTCAGCTTGCCGACGGTGTGGCGGAGGCGGCGCTGACGGTGTCGGACGCCGTGCTGGCCGCCGCAGACGAAACCGAGAGCCTTGCCACGACGACGGCCGCGCTCACGGTCGTGAATGCGACGGTGCAGCGTGGCTAAGCGGCGCGCGCTCGCGCTGCTGCTGTGCCTGCTGCTTTTGCTGTGCACGGCTTGCGGCGGGCGGACGCAGGAGGATGCCGGTGCGCTGCACTGCACGGTGCGGATCGAGTGCAGCACGGTGCTCGCGCACATGGACGACCTGAAGGCCGGCAAGGCGGACATCATCCCGTCCGACGGCGTGCTCCTGCCGGAGACGGTGGTCGCCTTTTCCGAGGGGGACACGGTGTTTGACGTGCTGCAGCAGGTCTGCCGCGCGCAGGGCATCCACATGGAGTCGACCTGGACGCCCGCGTACAACAGCGCCTATATCGAGGGCATCGGCAACCTCTACGAATTTGACTGCGGCGAGCTGTCCGGCTGGATGTACAGCGTCAACGGCGTCTGGCCGGATTACGGCTGCAGCGGCTACACGCTCCATGACGGCGACACCGTCGTCTGGAGCTATACGTGCGATCTCGGGCGCGACGTCGGCGCCCTGCAAGGAGAACCATGAACGATTCCTTCTCGGCGCTGCACCCGGCGCTGACCTTTTGCTATTTTGCGGCCGTGCTGCTGCTGACGATGCTCGTGCTGCACCCGGTGTTTCTGGCGCTGAGCCTGCTGGGCGCGCTGGGCTACTGCGCGGTGCTGCGCGGCTGGCGCAGCCTGGGGCGGACGCTCGGCTGGCTCGTGCCGTTTCTGGTACTGATGGCGGCGCTCAACGCGCTGCTGAACCACGCGGGCGTGACGATGCTGTTCTACCTGCCGAACGGCAACCCCGTCACGCGCGAGGCGCTGTGCTACGGCGCGGCCGCGGCGGCGATGTTCGCGGCCGTGATTTTGTGGTTTCAGTGCTGCAATGTCGTCATGACGGCGGAAAAATATCTGTACGTGTTCGGCAGTGCGCTGCCGGGCGTGTCGCTGCTGCTGAGCATGGCGCTGCGGTTCGTGCCGAAGTTTTCCGCGCACATCTGCTCTGTGCGCGCGGCGCAGGCGTCACTCGGCTGCGGCACGCGCGAGGGCAGCGCGTGGCAGCGGCTGCGCAATGGCGCGCGCATTTTGTCCGTCGCCGTCTCGTGGGCGCTTGAGAGCGGCATCACGGCGGCGGACTCCATGAAGAGCCGGGGCTACGGCGCCGGCAGAAGAACGTATTTCGGCAATTACCGCTTCACCCGGCGCGACGGCGTGCTCAGCGCCGTGCTTGCGCTCGCACTTGCGGGCGTGTGCGCGGGCGTCGGCTGCGGCGCGCTGTATGTGCGCTACTACCCGTCGATCCGCATCGGCGGCGACGGTGCGCTCGGCGCGGTGTGCATGGCGTGCTTTGCACTGCTGTGCTTTCTGCCGCTGCTGCTTGATGGAAAGGAGGCGCTGACATGGCGTCGTTTGCGCTCGAACATCTGACGTTTACCTATCCGGGCCAGACGCGCCCGGCGCTGAGTGACCTCACGCTCACGATCCCGGAGGGGGCGGTCACGGTCCTCTGCGGCGAGAGCGGCAGCGGGAAATCGACCCTCCTGCGCCAGCTCAAGACCTGCCTCACGCCGCACGGCACTGTCAGCGGCGCGGTGCGCCTTGGGGACGCGCTCCTAAAGGGCATCCCGTTTGCCGAGCAGGCGCGGCGCATCGGCTTCGTGCTCCAGCACCCGGACGACCAGATCGTGACGGACAAGGTGTTCCACGAGCTGGCGTTCGGGCTCGAGAGCCTTGGGTGCGATGAAAAAACCATGCGCCTGTGCGTCGCCGAGATGGCGAGCTACTTCGGCATTGCCGACTGGTTTGACCGCGACGTGGCCGCGCTCTCCGGCGGCCAGAAGCAGATGCTCAACCTCGCGTCCGTCGTGGTCATGCGGCCGGACGTGCTCATTCTGGACGAGCCGACGAGCCAACTCGACCCCATCGCGGCGAGCACCTTTCTGCACACGCTGCGCAAGCTCAACGAGGAGCTGGGGCTGACGATCCTGCTGTCCGAGCAGCGGCTGGAGGAGGCTGTGCCGCTGGCCGACCACCTCATCGTGCTCGAGCAGGGGCGGCTGCTGGCCGCCGGCGCGCCGCAGGAGGCGGCGGCCGCAGTGCGCGGCCACGCGATCTTTTCCGCCATGCCCACGGCGGCACGCATCGCCGCCGCCCTCGGCGCACCGGAGCGTCTGCCGCTCACCGTGCGCGCGGGCAGAGCGTATCTGCGGCGCTTTGCTCCGCACCCGATGCCGGCCGCGGCGCCCGCGCACGTGGACACGCCCCCGGTGTTGACCGTGCGCGACGGCTGGTTTCGCTACGCGCAGGGCAGCGCGGACGTGCTGCGCAATTTCTCGCTCACGCTGCGCCCGGGCGAGCTCTACGCGCTCACCGGCAGCAACGGCAGCGGCAAGACGACGGCGCTCGGCGTGCTCTCCGGACGGCTGCGGCTGTACCGCGGCAGCGTGTATCTCGACGGGAAGAAGCAGCGCGCGCTCCAGCCCCTGCGCGACGGCATCGCCGCCGTGCCGCAGGATCCGCGCACGCTCTTCGCGGCTGACACGGTGCGCGCCGATCTCGCATCGCTCGGCAGGGACGTTGCGCTGGTGGACACGGTCGTGCGGCAGATGGCGCTCGCGCCGCTGCTCGACCGGCATCCCTTTGACCTCTCCGGCGGCGAGCAGCAGCGCGCCGCGCTGGCGAAGGTGCTGCTCATGCAGCCGCGCGTGCTGCTGCTCGACGAGCCGACGAAGGGCATGGACGGCGCGTTCAAAGAAGAATTCGGCGCGCTTTTGCGCGCGCTCTGCGCGCAGGGCGCGGCCGTATGCGTCGTGAGCCACGATGTGGAATTCTGCGCGCAGTATGCCGACCGCTGCGGCCTGCTCTTTCGCGGCGAGGTCGTGACGGAAAACGCCGCGCGCGCCTTTTTCTCCGATCATTATTTTTACACCACGGCGGCCGCGCGCATCGCGCGTGAGGCCGCGCCCGGCGCGGTGCTGTGCGGGGAGGTCGTACAATGTCTCACCGACTGACACGGCGCACCTGGGCCGCGCTCGGCATCCTGCTCGTGGCGATCCCGGCGCTGATGGCGGTGTTCGTGTGCGTGTGGGACGAGCGGAAGTACTACCTCACGTCGCTGCTGCTCGTGGGGCTGATGTTCGTGCCGTTTGTGCTGCGGTTTGAAGGCCGCAGACCGCAGGCGCGTGAGCTCGTGCTGCTTGCAACGATGACGGCGCTGGCCGTGGCCGGGCGCGCGGCGTTTTACTGGCTGCCGCAGTGCAAGCCCGTGTGCGCGATCGTGATCCTCACGGCCGTGGCCTTCACGCCGGAGGCGGGCTTTGTCACCGGCGCGGCGGCGGGCCTGATCTCGAACTTTTTCTTCGGTCAGGGGCCGTGGACGCCGTGGCAGATGCTCGGCTTCGGGCTCGTGGGCTTTCTCGGCGGCGTGCTGTTTGCCGGGCGGAAGGTACGGCTCGTGCCGCTGCTGCTCTACGGCTTTTTCTCGGTGCTCATCGTCTACGGCGTGCTGCTCGATACGGCGAGCATGCTCATGTACAACGCCGTGCCATCGTGGCAGCTGTGGCTTGCGACCTGCGCATCGGGGTTTGTATTTAACCTCATCCACGCGGGTGCGACGGCCGTGTTTCTGCTCCTGCTGTATCAGCCGCTATTGCGTAAACTCGCGCGTGTGAAAGAAAAATACGGACTTCTGGAATGAAAAACCTCCGCATCCGATCGGATGCGGAGGTTTTTGCATGCACTTCATGCCTGCTGCCAGAGCAGACGATTGTCGTCAAAGACGGCGCGGAGTCTGCCGCTGTCCTTCAGCCACGCGAGGTAGGAGCGCACTGTGCTGCCGACGAGCACGTACTGCTCAAAGTTCATCACGAGATCAAAGCGCCGGAACAGCTGCTGCAAGACCGCCTCGAACGTCTGCGGTTTCTGGCAGAGCTCCGTGATGATGTCCGCGATCTCGAGCACCTTGTCGATGTTGTACTGCGCGAGCGGGGCGATGTCCTCCGTGGCCGCGGCGTGCGCGGGCACGAAGGCGCGGGCGGTGAGCGTCTTGACCATTTCGAGCGTGTTCAGGTAGGCTGCAACGTCGTAGAGGAAGCCAATCTGGTACTTTTCCAGCGTCTCCCGGCTCGACAGGCAGTCGGCCAGATACACCACGTTGTCCGGCGTGCGAAAGCCCACCATGTCGAAAAAGTGCCCCGGCAGCGAAAGCCATTCAAACCCCTCCGGCAGGCACGCCGGGGTCAGCTCCTGCGCGTCGCTGGGCTTGGCCATGAGGAACTTGTGCTGCAGCTCCTTCGGCGGATAGCCGCCGTAGAGAAACGACGGCTCGAGCACCGGGTGGCGCGTGAAATCGCACTCGATGCCGGGGGCGTAGACCTTGCAGCCGGTCTGGTTTTGCAGGTACTGGTTGCCGCCGATGTGGTCGGCGTTGGAGTGCGTGTTGTAGATGGCGGTCAGGTGCCAGCCGTTGGCGTCGAGGATCTGGCGCACCTTGCGCCCGGCCTCCTTGTCGTTGCCGCTGTCGATGAGGCAGACGTCGGTGTCGTTCAGGCGCACGAGGCCGATCTTGGCCGGGCTCTGGATGTAGTAGCTGTTTCCGGCCACCTGGGTCAGTTCATACATGGCGGTGTCCTCCCTTGTCAGACGGTGTGTTTGCGGATGAGCGGCTCTACCCGTGCTGCCAGCTGCGCGAGCGCGCCCGGCTCGAACGGGGAGCGGAAGCCGGCCTCGGCCAGCAGATCCGTCCAGAGCTTTTCGCCGCCCTGCTGCGACAGGTGCAGGTAGCGGGCGAACGCGTCGTCGTAATCGTCCTGCGACGCGAGCAGGAACTGGAACGCCGCCGTCTGCGCCAGACAGTAGTCGATGTAGTAAAACGGCGTCTCGTAGATGTGCATCTGGTACTGCCAGCGTGTGCCGCGCTCGAGATACGGGATGCCGCTCTGGTCGATATACGGGCGGTATTTCGCCTCCAGCTCCAGCCAGACGGCGTTGCGCTCGGCCGGGGTAAGGTCGGGCTCGGCATAGACGCGGTGCTGGAATTCGTCCACCATCGTGCCGTAGGGCAGGAAGCTGAGCGCATCGAGCGCGTGCTGGAAGCGGTAGCGCTCCGCGTCGCCTGCCTTGGGGAAGAAAGCGCCGAGATACGGCCAGGCGAAAAACTCCATGCTCATCGAGTGCGTCTCGGCGGTCTCCATGCCGCCGCAGCCGAGCTCCAGCGCGAAGCGGTTGTCCGCGATCAGATAGGCGTTGAGCGCATGGCCGGCCTCGTGCGTCACGACGTCCACATCGCCGGACGTGCCGTTGAAGTTCGCGAGGATGAACGGCTGCCGGAACTTCGGAAACTCCGTGCAGTAGCCGCCGCCCCATTTGTTCGGGCGGGACTCCACGTCAAAGGCTTCGTTTTCGCACATCATGCGGAAAAATGCGCCCGGCACGTCGCCCATGGCATCGTACATCTTCTGCGCCGCCGCAAACAGGTCGTCCTTGCCGCAGGGCGTCGGGTCGCCGCCGGGGGTGAAAAATTCGTTGTCGTAGAGCCGGAACGTGTCGATGCCGAGCCGCTTCGCGTTTTCCAGCCGCAGCCGGGACACGACCGGCACGATGTCGCGCACGATGTTCTCGCGGAAGGTCTGAACGGCCTGCACGTCGTAGCACATGCGCTCCATGCGGCAGTAGCCGAGCTCGATGAAGTTTTGATAGCCCATCTTTTTGGCCATCCGGTCGCGCACGTGCACGAGCCGGTCAAAGATATCGTCGAGCTGCGCGCTGTGCGCTTCCAGCGTCGTGCCGAGGGCCTCGTAGCACGCCCTGCGCGTGGCGCGGTCGGCGCTGCGGGCGTATTTCATCAGCATCGGCCGCGGCAGCTGCTCGCCCCGGAAGGGGAAGAGCATGCCCGCCATGAGCTGGGCGTATTCGCTCACGAGCTTGTTCTCCTCGACCATGTCGTCGATGATCTCCGGCGACATGCTCCGCCGCTGCAGCTCCATGCTGCGCAGCAGGATCGGCGAGAGCGCCGTCTCGAGTTCTTTTCGGAACGGGCTGTCGAGCACGGCGGAGGTGTACTGCAGCGCGAGATTTTCGACCTCCGGGCCGATCTCGTCGTAGTAGTCCTTTTCCGCCAGATAAAACGGGTCTACGGTGTTGATCGTGTAGCGCATGTACGACAGCGACTGCGCCGTGGCGTACTCCGTCGTGAGCGAGAGATATTCCGCCCGCGCGGCGAGGATCTCCTCGACGCTCTGCGCGGCCTTTACGCGCTCGATCACGCGCTGCAGGCCCTCGGTCATTTCCTCGCGCGTCACGCGCCGGTAGGGGAGTTCGGATACTTTCATGCTTGCTCCTTTCCAAGTTCCGCGGCCTCGGGGTCCGTGCGCAGGGTCTGCCGGGCAAAGGCGAGAAACCGCTTCGCCGCCGGGGACAGCTCCTCCGGCGCGGGCGCGGCGATGCCAATCTCGGCATACTGCGGCGGATCGACCGGGAGGATCACGATGCCGGTCGTGTCCCAGCCGCGGGTGATGAGTTGGTTGTTCAGGCTCACGCCGAGACCGGCCTGCACCATGGCAAAGGTGGCGCGGCTGTCCACAGACGTGTAGCGGACGTTCGGCGTGATGCCCGCGCGGGCGAACACGCGCGCGTTGTCCGTGTCCTGGTGCATATAGGTCGCAATGGTCGGCTCGGTCGCAAACGCCGCGAGCGGGAACGTCCTGCCTCCGGCCAGCGGATGCTCCGGCGGCAGCCACGCGACCATGGGGTCGGCGTACAGCGGGATCCAGTCAAAGTCGCCCTCGCGGAAGCTCGTGATGCAGAAGTCGGCCGTGTGCTCGCACACGGCGCGCGTGAGCTGGCTGCTGTTGCCCTGCAGGACCTGCACCTCGATGCCGGGGTAAACTTCGCAAAAGCGGGCGATGCAGCGGCTGAGCCAGCCGTAGTACGCCCCGTAGACGCAGCCGACGGCGATCGTGCCGGTCTCGACGCCGCGGATCTCGGCTGCCTGCGCGTCGAGCAGACCGCTCCAGTGCGTCAGCTCCCGCAGCGTCGGCAGCAGCGTCCGGCAGGCGCGCGTCGGCTGCACGCCGCTGTGCGAGCGGCTCAGCAGCGGGAAGCCCAGCTCCTGCTCGAGCGCCGCCATCATCCGGCTCAGGCCGGAGGGGGTATAGTCCAGTTTTTCCGCCGCCGCCGAGAGACTCCCGGCCTCGAGCACGGCCAGCAGTGCGCGGCATTTTTCCGTGTCCATAAGTTGCCTCCGTCCTTGCGAAGTTTGCAAGGAACCGTTGAAACATTGTCTCTTTACGCAATGATATAACCGTGGTATCGTTTCGTCAAGACATTTTCGGGAGGAATACGGATGAAGACCCGGACCATGACGCGCACGCAGGCGGAGCTGCTGCTGGCGGCGGTCATCATTGCGCGCAGCACATCATATGTGCTCACAAAAGTCGGCTTGCAGGACATGGGCAAATTCACGCTGCTGGCGGTGCGGTTTTTGCTGGCGTTTGCATTTCTGGCGGCGCTGTTCCGGCGGCGGCTGCTGCAGATCGGCCGGCGCACGCTGCTGAGCGGTCTTGCCATGGGCGGCATCTATTTTTGCGTCATGACGGCGGAGCTCACGGCACTGAAAACCGTGGAGACCTCTACCGTGTCGTTCGTGACGAACACGGCCGTCGTCATCGTGCCGCTCATTCAGGCGGCGCTCAGCCGCCGCTGGCCGGAGCGCCGTGTGCTGTTCGGCGCGCTGGCGTGCCTGCTGGGCGTGGCGCTGCTGACGCTGCGCGGCGGTCTCACGCTCACGCCGGGCGTCGGGTACTGCATTCTGGAGGCGTTTTTGTATTCGACGGCCATTCTCGTGACCGACCGGCTCACGCACGCCGGAGCGGCCCCCCCTGCTGTCCGGCGTGGTGCAGGTGGGGTTTCTGGGCGCGCTGGCGCTGATCGCGTCGTTTCTGTTCGAGACGCCGCACCTGCCCGGCAGCGGCACGGAGTGGCTGGTCGTGTTGGCGCTGGCGCTCGTGTGCAGCGGCTTTGGCTTTACGCTCCAGCCGGTCGCGCAGAGCGGGACGACGGCGGACCATGCGGCGCTGTTTTGCGCGCTCAATCCCTTCGTTGCGGCAGCGCTGGGCGCGGTGTGCTTTCACGAGCACTTTGGCATTGCGGGCCTGCTCGGCGGCGCGCTGATCCTGGCAGGGATCGTCGTGTCCTGCTGGCCGCAGAAAACCGGCGGATGAAAAACAGAAAATGCCCCGGATGCCAATGCATCCGGGGCATTTTCATGCTTATTCGTTCTGCGCCTGATAGGCACGCACGTAGGTCACGAGCGTGTCAACGGTTTTCTCGATGCCGAGCTTGCCGCTGTTGACGACCAGGTCGTATCCGCGCGCGTCGCCCCACTTCGTGTCGCAGTAGTAGTTGTGGTAGGCCTTGCGGTCGCGGTCGACGCGGCGCATCTCCTGCGCCGCCTGATCGGCCGTGAGGGATTTTTCCTCCATGAGCCGCCGACGCTTCACGTCGGGCTTGCCGGCGATGAACAGGTGCACGGCGTTCGGATTGCTGCGCAGGATGAAGTCCGAGCAGCGGCCGAGCACGACGAACGACTCGCCGCTGTCGGCAAGCTCCTGAATGTGCTCGAACGTCTCGTGTGCGAGGGCATCCTCCGGCGCGTTGAAGTTCTCGCCGATGCGGCGCGACCACAGCAGGTGCACCGGCTTCTCGTCATAGCGCGCGGCGTCCTCGGCGTTGAAGACACTGGCCAGCAGCAGCTCCTTATCATAAAACGCGATGCCGAGCTGTTTGGCGATCTGTTCGGCGATGTACTTGCCGCCGCTGCCGTGTTCACGGCCGACGGTCACGATGATTTGCTTCATGATGCGTTACCGCCTTTCTGATGTAAAATTACAGGTATCTCAGGAACAGGCATCCCAGCGAGACCGCAATGACCAGCACGGTGGCCGGGACGCAGTATTTGCAGTATTTGCCCCAGCTGATGGGGTGACCACTCTTGGCCGACACGGACGTGGCCACGACGTTGGCCGACGCGCCGATGGGCGTGGCGTTGCCGCCGAGGTCGGTGCCGAGCGACAGCGCCCAGGCGAGCACGGACAGATCCATGCCCTGCGTCGCCGCAATGGACTGCACGACCGGGACCATGGTGGCCGCGAACGGGATGTTGTCGATCAGCGCGCTGCACACGGCCGACAGCAGCAGAATGATGAGGATGACGACCTTGATGCTGCCGCCGCTGATGTTGGAGATGAACTGCGCGATGAGCTTGAGCACGCCGGTCTGCTCCAGGCCCGCAACGGAGATGAACAGGCCGATGAAAAACAGCAGCGTCTTGTAGTCCACACCGCGGAGGACTTCCTTCACGGCGGCACCGCCGTTGGTAAACACGGTCACGAGCAGCGTCAGGCACGCGACGATGACGCCGATGCACGAGACGGTCAGGCCGGTCTGCGCGTGCGTCACGAGCAGCGCGACCGCGATGAGAAACACGATCACATCCGCGACGAACGCCTTGCGGTTGGCGATGGCGGTCGCCGGAGCGGGGCAGACGGCGTCGGCCGGGCGGGCGGCCTCGCTCGCCTTGAGCGGCTTGCGGAAGCACAGCCAGAAGAAGATCAGCACGAACACAAAGCAGATGCCGATGATGACGCCGGTATTTTTAATGAAGTCCGTGAAGGTATAGCCGAGCGCGGTGCCGATGATGATGTTGGGGGGATCGCCGCACATGGTGGCAGCGCCGCCGAGGTTGGCGCAGAAGACTTCCGACAGGATCATCGGGACAGGGTCAAAGCACAGGATCTGTGCCAGCTCCAGCGTGACGGTCGCAAGAAACAGCACGACCGTGATGCTGTCGATGAACATGGCCAGAAACGCGGACATGGCCATGAAGCACAGCAGCAGCGGCACGACGTGGTAGTGCGCGAGCTTTGCCAGCGACAGGCACAGCCAGCGGAAGAAGCCGGATTTGCCGAGGCCTTCGACCATGATCATCATACCGGTGATGAAGAAGATGGTCGACCAGTTGACGCCGGAGCTTGCGCTCTCCGAAGCGCCGTACCAGAAGTCGGCGCGGAAGATCGCACCGAGGTTCAGAGCATTTTTGATCGCGTCCCAGCTGTGCATGCAGATGCCGAACACGACCACGAGCACGAGGGCTGCACTGCCAAGGGTGACATACTGGCGCTCGAATTTGTCCATGATGATGAGCGCAAACATGCCGACGAAGATGACAGCCGCAAGGATTTGAGCAGTCATGGAAAGACCTTCTTTCTTGAAATTTGCGGGGAGTGCCGACGCAGAGGCATCGAAGAAAGAGGGTTGCTTCGCGGTGGTGTCCTTCCCCAACAGGAGAGGAATTCTAGCGCGCTCGGGGGTAAAAGTCAAGGGCTTTTTGCAAATCTGAGCGGGTTCTTATCAGACTTTCAAATGCTTGATATTACAGACATTTATAGGCGATGATCGTCGCGCCGCCCTTGCCCTCGTAGCGCTTGATCTGATACTTGTTCGGGAAGGCGGCCAGCAGCTCCGGCAGCTTGCTGTAGCCGTAGGCGCGCACGTTGAAATCGGGCTTGACGCGCTTGATGTACAGCCCCGAGGAGCTGACGTTGACAAAGCCGTCGGCGTCCTGATACTTCTCGGACGCGATGTGCAGCAGGTTGTGGATCTCGCCGATATTGGGCTTTTTCGGCTCCGGTTCGGGTTCGGGTGCCGGTTCCGGCTCCGGTTCGGCGGCCGGGGCGGACTCGGCCGCGGATTTTTTCGTGCTGCGGGTGGTCTTTTTCGTCTTGCGTGCGGGCTTTTTGGCCGCGGGCTCCGCGGCGTGCTCGGCGGCTGCCGGCTTTTCGTCCGCTTTGGACAGGTAGTCGATGAGGATGAAGTCGTCGCACGCATTTTTGAATGACTCCGGCGTCGTTGTCACGCCGGCGCCGATGATGTACAGGCCCGACTCGCGCAGACGGATGGCCAGCGGCGTGAAATCGCTGTCGCTCGACACGAGCACGAGCGCGTCATACATATTGTTGTGCAGCAGATCCATGGCTCCGATGACCATGGCGATGTCGGTCGTGTTTTTGCCGGCAACGTAGTCAAACTGCTGCTCGGCGCGGATGGCGAGGCGCTTGAGCTCCGGCTCCCAGTTTTTCAGCGAGTCCTTGCGCCAGTTGCCGTAGGCTTTTTTCACGACGATGCGGCCGTAGGCCGACACCTCGTGCAGCACGGCCTCCAGCTTGGACAGCTGCGTGTTGTCCGCGTCGATGAGCACGGCGATTTTCTGGAAATTTTCCATAGATATTACTCCCAAACCGCCCCGTGGGCGGTGATTTTTTCTCCATTATAACGTTTTCGCGCGCAAAATGCAACGAAAGCGGGGATCATGCCCCGCTTTCCCTGCGCGCCCTATGCGCCCTCGTCCGCGGCTGCCGGGCACTGGCGGCCGTTGGGGTCGATGCTCGTGTCGCCGGGGAGGATCATCTGCGAGATCGGGATGATGGAATACCCGTCGGCGATGAGCGCCTCAATGATCCCTGCCAGTGCCTCCGGCGTGTGCTCGGCCGCGTTGTGGAACAGCACGATGCTGCCCGGCTGCACGCGCGTGAGCACGCGCGAGGTGATCTCGTCGCTGCTCAGGCCCTTCCAGTCGAGGGAATCGACGTCCCACTGGATGACGTGCATGCCCAGTCCGTTGATGGTGCTCACGACCGTGTCGTTGTACTCCCCGTAGGGACAGCGAAACAGCGTCGGCCGCGTACCGGTGACGGCCTCAATTTTATCGGCGCAGGTGTTGACCTCCGTCTGGATCTGCTCGGCGCTCAGCTGCGCCATGTGCGGGTGCGTGGACGAGTGGTTCATGACCTCGTTGCCTGCGTCCGCGAGCGCCTTGACCGACTCCGGATATTTGTCCACCCATTCGCCCACGACGAAGAAGGTCGCGTGGACGTTGTACTTGTTGAGGATGTCGATGAGCATCTGCGTGTCCTCGTTGCCCCAGGCCGCGTCGAATGACAGACTCACGACGCGGTCGTCGCGCTGCACGCTGTAGATGGGCAGCACGCGCTTGGCCGCGCTCACGCCCACGATTGCGGGGCTGTTGACCGCCCAGAACATGAGCGCGATGGCCAGCACCATCGCGCACACGCTCAGCAGTTTCCGGTGTTTTCTGACGGCTTGCCGCACTTTGTACATTGCACCACCTCCGGCTTTCTGCCTTCATCCTATGAGCAGTGGGTGCGCGGTATGCGCCGATTGGTTTACATAACTTCTGCCCATGCGCAGAAAAAACGCCCGCACACGAAACGGTGTGCGGGCGCAAACGCTCAAAACAGGCCGGTGATGCGGCCGTCGTCGTCGACGTCGATGTTTTCGGCGGCCGGGACTTTCGGCAGGCCGGGCATCGTGAGCACGTCGCCCGTGAGCGCGACGAGAAAGCCCGCCCCGGCGGACACGGTCACGCTGCGCACGGTCACGGTGAAGCCCGCGGGCGCGCCGAGCAGCGCAGGGTCGTCCGACAGGCTCGCCTGCGTCTTGGCGATGCACACCGGCAGGCCGCCGAAGCCGAGCGCCTCCAGCTCGCGGATCTGTCTGCGCGCGGCGGGCAGGATCTCCGCGCCCGCGCCGCCGTAGACCCGGCGCACGACAGCCGTGATCTTTTCCTCGACCGGCGCGTCGAGCTCGTAGGCAAAGCGGAAGCGGTTCTCCGTTTCGCACAGGCGCATGACCTCGCGCGCGAGCGCCTCGCCGCCGCGGCCGCCGTCAGCCCAGACGGTGGACAGCACGACGCGGACGCCCAGCTCCCCGCACAGCTCCGTCAGCAGTGCGATCTCGCGGTCGGTGTCGGTGGGGAAGCGGTTGATGGCCACGACGCATGGCAGGCCGAACGTGTCGCGGATGCAGCGCACATGGTGCAGCAGGTTCGGCACGCCGCGGCGCAGCGCGTCGAGATCCTCCGTGCCGAGTTCATTCAGCGCCAGACCGCCGTGCATTTTCAGTGCGCGCACCGTCGCCACCACGACGGCGGCGTCCGGCCGCAGCCCGGCGAGCCGGCACTTGATGTCCAGAAACTTCTCCGCGCCGAGATCCGCGCCGAAGCCGGCCTCCGTCACGGCGTAGTCGCAGCGGTGCATGGCCATGCGCGTGGCGAGCACGCTGTTGCACCCGTGCGCGATGTTGGCAAACGGCCCGCCATGCACGAACGCCGGCGTTCCCTCGAGCGTCTGCACGAGGTTGGGCTTGAGCGCGTCGCGCAGCAGCGCCGCCATCGCGCCCACGGCCTTGAGGTCGCGCGCCGTGACGGGCTGGCCGTCATACGTGTAGCCCACGATGATGCGGCCCAGCCGCGCCTTCAGATCGGCCATGGACTCTGCCAGGCAGAGTACGGCCATGATCTCGCTGGCGGCCGTGATGTCAAAGCCGTCCTCGTGCGGCACGCCGTTGGCCCTGCCGCCGAGCCCGCCGACGATGCAGCGCAGCTGCCGGTCGTTCATGTCCACGCAGCGCCGCCACGTGATGCGCCGCGGGTCGATGCCGAGGGCGTTGCCCTGCTGGATGTGGTTGTCGAGCATGGCGGCGAGCAGGTTGTTCGCCGCGCCGATGGCGTGAAAGTCGCCGGTGAAGTGCAGGTCGATGTCCTCCATCGGCACGATCTGCGCGTAGCCGCCGCCGGTCGCGCCGCCCTTGCGCCCGAACACCGGGCCGAGCGACGGCTCGCGCAGCGCGACGGCCGCGTCCTTCCCGATGCGGCGCAGCGCGTCGGCCAGACCGATGGTCGTGGTCGTCTTGCCCTCGCCGGCGGGCGTGGGCGTGATGGCCGTGACGAGGATCAGTTTGCCCTTTCCGCGCGGCGGCTGCCCGAGCACGGACAGGGCCACCTTCGCCTTATGGCGGCCATACGGCTCTATATCAGCATCGTCGATGCCGACGGTGCGTGCAATGTCACAGATCGGCTGCATCGTGCAGCGCTGGGCGATCTCCAGATCGCTTTGATATCCCATGTAACCCCTCCCTTGGATGTGTGTACCCTTTATCATACCTGACGGCGGCGGGTTTGTAAAGCTTGACGCGGGGTGGATTTTCCGCTATCATGGGCCGGATGATGAGGTGATGACCATGCAGTATCTCTGCGCGCCGATGGAGGGCGTGACCGGCGACCTGTTCCGGCAGGCGCAGCGGCAGACGTTCCCCGCGGCGGACAGCTACTATACGCCGTTTCTCTCGCCGACGGCGAACCGCACGTTTTCCCCGCGCGAGCTGCGCGAGATCGAGCCTGCGCACAACGCGGGCATCCGTGTCGTGCCGCAGCTCATGGGCCACTGCGCCGAGGACTTCCTCTGGATGGCGGGGCAGCTCGCTGATATGGGCTACGACGAGGTGAACTTCAACCTCGGCTGCCCGTCGAACACCGTCACGGTGAAGAAAAAGGGCGCAGGTCTGCTCACGGAGCCGGATCTGCTGCGGCAGTTTTTCGACGCCGTGTTTGCCGCCTGTCCGCTGCCGGTGTCGGTCAAGACGCGGCTCGGCAAGACGACGCCGGAGACATTCCCCGCGCTGCTGGAGCTGTATAATGACTACCCGATCTGCGAGCTGATCGTGCACCCGCGCGTGCAGGCCGACCAGTATCACGGCCACCCGGATCTCGACATGTTTGCCTACGCGCTCGCGCACAGCCGCGCCCCGGTGTGCTACAACGGCGATTTGTTCGACGCTCCGGCCGTGCGCGCGTTTCAGGCGCGCTTTCCGACGGTGGAGCGCATCATGCTCGGCCGCGGGCTGGCCGCCAACCCCGGCCTTATCGGCCAGCTGCGCACGGGCGTCGAGCCGACGGCGGCGCAGTTTCAGGCGTTTCATGACCGGCTCTATGCGGCCACGAGCGCGCGCATTCCCGACCGGCGCGCGCTGCTGTTTCGCATGAAGGAGGCGTGGCGCTATCTCGGCTGCAGCTTCGCGGATGCCGAGCGGCCGCTGCGCCGCATCCGCAAGGCGCAGGACATGATAGAGTACGAGAGCGCGGTGCGCCAGCTCTTCGCGTCCTGCCCGGTGCGGGAGAATGCGGGCTATTTTGTCTGAAGATGCAGATATCCCCGGCAGCCATGCTGCCGGGGATATGTTTTTGTGTTCAGTTCTGGCTGTACCAGTCGCCGCCCGGCTGCGGGCCAGGGTTCGGCTGCCAGCCGTTGGGGGCACGGTCGCCCATGCTGCGCGGCAGGCTGCGGTAGAACGCGGCGCGCGACACGGTCATATACGGCGTGAGCCAGAGATAGCCGATGCCGGCGGTCAGCGTGGCCAGCAGCGCCCAGCCGATAAAGCTCAGATCAAGGCAGAACAGGTCGCCCTTGCGCCCGTCCATGAGCGCCTTGGAGCGCTCGATGGCCTCCGTGGCCTGCATGCCCGGATTTTCGGCCATGATGTACGTCGCCATGGAGTAGCGGTAGGCGGCGACGATGCCGGGAATGACAAACAGCAGCGACCATGCGATCACCTTGAGCGTGATGAGCAGGTTGAGCACGAAGGCGTTGCCGAAGATGTCAAAGCCGGAAAACAGATCCTCAAACCTGGCCTGCTCGCCGTCGACCAGCTTCAGGCAGAAGCGGTTGTGGCCGATGGAGACGCTGCCGCCGATGACGAACTGCGCCAGCGAGATCACCCCGGACACGGGGAGAAACACGCGCAGCGCGTGGCGCAGGGCCTCGGGATAGTACTGCGTCAGGTCGTCCCCGTTGACGGTGAGGCTAAATGACGGGGTGAAGCTGCTGCTCGTCCCGCCGAGGATGCTCGCCAGCAGCGTCACGCCGACGGCGAGCCACCAGTAATTTTTCAGCGCGCGGCGGGCCATGCCGCGGTAATCGGATGCGGAATACATAGGCGTTCTCCTTTCTGCCCTTACCAGGGCGTGCGGGCCTGCCCGTGCACGAGGTAGGCGTGCTCGGCCAGCTCCGCGAGCGGGCTGTCGCTGCGGGAATCGGAGTAAAACTCCGCGATCTCGACGTTGGGATAAGCCTCGTGCAGGCGGCGGACCTTTTCCGCGCCGTGGCAGTTTTCGCCGTCGGTCTTGCCGGTGTGCTTGTCCACGCGCGAGGCCAGCAGCCGCACGCCGAGCTTCTGCGCCGGGATGCGCACGAGAAACTCCGGCGAGGCGGAGATAATGATGTCGTCCGGTCGCTGCTGCGCAAGATACCACGGGTTTACGCGCGCAAAATTCTGCGCCCAGAACGCCTCCAGCTCCGCGTCCACATCGGGCACGCGGCGCAGAAAGCCGTACATCCGCTCCTTGATGGCCGTCTTGCTCACCTTGCCGAGCCAGTAGCCCGGCAGCAGGACCAGCGTGCCCAAAAGCGCCCGGATCACACCGGGATGCCGCCGCAGACACCAGCGCACGAACGCCACTGTGCTGTCCACGGGGAAGATGGTCTTGTCCCAGTCGTATACGTTGACTTTTTCCATAGGGCATCTCTCAGTACAGGGTGCCGGCCAGCTGCATATACGCGGCGGCAAAGGCCTCCCGGATGAAGTAATTGACGCGCATGGTCGGCAGCGTCGTCTCGGCAGCGATGCCGACGGGCTCTGCGCCCAGTGCCCGCGCCATGTGTTTGGCGCGGTAGAGGTGGTATTCGCTCGTCACGATGCCGACGCCGTTCGCCGGGTTGTACCCCCGCGCACGGAGGATGGCGAACGAATTTTCCAGGTTCTCGCGCGTGGCGCGCGACTGATCCTCCTGCACGATGCGCGCGCTGTCGATGCCGTGCGCCGTGAGGTAGTCGGCCATGGCTTTGGCCTCCGTGATGTCCTCGCCCTCGCCCTGGCCGCCGGAGACGACGGCCAGCGCGTCCGGGTTCGCGCCCAGATACGCGAGTGCGGCGTCGAGCCGGTTGCACATCGACAGCGACGGTGTGCTGCCGTTGACGCCCGCGCCGAGCACGATGATCGCGTCCGGGTGCGCGTCCGTGTCCGTGCGCGCGTCGCGCACGACGGGGATCTCAAAGACCGCGAACACGATCACCCCTGCGCACACGAGCACGCCCAGCACGATGCGCCCCACGCGGTGCAGCCGTGGGAATAGAAACACCAGCACGGCGATGCCCCAGAGCGTGTAGCCCAGAAAGTCGTGCCCCGGCATCGCAAAGCGCAGCACGCAGCCGGCGATGACGAGCACGATGGCGGCGATCAGAGATGTTTTGTGTTTCATTCGCACAGCGCCTCCCACGCCTCGTAGAGCGCCTCGAGCTGCGCATTGAGCGCCTGCTTTCGCGCATCGATCTCCATGAGTTTCTGATAGTCCGTGGCGTTGGCCTCGCTCTCGGCGTCGAGCGCCGCGAGCTGCCCCTCCAGCTTTTCGATCTCGCGCTCCGTGCGCTCGCGCGCTCGCGTGGTGTTCGGGGCGCGCTTCGGCTTTGGCTTCGGCTCTTTTTTGCGTTCGACGGCCTTGGCCGTTTGCTGCAGGGCGGTCTGGCGCGCGCGGTAGGCGCGGAATTCTTCGTACGTGCCGCGGTAGTCCGTGATCGTGCCGTTTTCAAGCAGCCAGATGCGGGTGGCGAATTTCTCGATGAAGTACCGGTCGTGCGATACGAACAGCAGCGCCTGTGTATAGTCGCTCAGCGCGTCCTCGATCCACTCGCGGCTGGCGATGTCGAGATGGTTCGTCGGCTCGTCGAGGATGAGAAAATTGATTTCCCGGCGCATGAGCATGCACAGCCGCAGCCGGGACAGCTCGCCGCCCGAGAGCGCCGACACGGGCTTGAGCACATCCTCGCCGCAAAAGCCGTAGGCGCCGAGCTGGTCGCGCGCCTCCTGCGGCGTGCACTTGCACTCGTAGAGCATCGTGTCGAGCATGGAGCGCTCCGGCACGGCAAAGCGGACGATCTGCGGCAGGTATGCCGTGCGCACGGACGGCCCGCGCTGCACCCAGCCGGTATCCGGCGTCTCTTCGTTCATGACGAGCCGCAGAAACGTCGTCTTGCCGGCGCCGTTGTCGCCGATGAGGGCGATGCGCTCGCCGCCGGTCACGGTCAGGTCGAGGTCGTGAAAGAGCGTCCGCTCGCCGTAGTGCTTGCCCAGGCCCGACATGGTCAGCACGTCGTCACCGCGGAATTCCTGCGCCGTGAAGTGCACGTTGAGCTTGCGCGCCTCGGTCGGCCGCTCGGTCGTTTCGAGCTTTTCCATGCGCTTTTCGATGGAAAACGCGCGCTTGTGCAGCTTGTCGTTGCCCATGAAGGCCCAGAGGTGCAGCTTGGCCGCCGCCTCCGTGAGCTGCTGGAGCTTGGCCTGATCTTTCTCGTATTTTTTGAGCTGCTCGTCAAAGCGGCGCTGCCGCTCGACGACGTAAAAGCTGTAGTTGCCGCTGTAAAACTCCGCCTGCCCGGACGTAAAGTCGATCGAGCGCTGCACGACGCGGTCGAGAAAATACCGGTCGTGGCTGATGACGAGCACCGTGCCGCGAAAATGCAGCAGGTACGCCTCCAGCCACTCGGTCGCGCGCAGGTCGAGGTGGTTCGTCGGCTCGTCGAGCAGGAGAATGTCCGTGTCCTCGAGGATGAGCCGCGCGAGGTTCACGCGCGTTTTCTCCCCGCCGGAGAGACTGTCGAACGGCTGCGCGCGCATCGCGGCCGGGATGTCCAGACCGTTGGCGACGCGGTTGCGCTCGTGTTCCATGTCGTATCCGCCGAGACGGCGGAAATTTTCCGACAGGCGGTCGTACTCCGAGAGCAGGGCGGGGGAGTCGTCCGTCGCCATGCGCGCGGTGAGCTCGTTCATGCGCGCTTCCATATCGTAGAGCCGCCGGTGCGCCTCGCGCAGCACGTCCTCCGTCGTCCAGCCGTCGGGGTAGACGGGGATTTGCGAGATCAGCCCCAGCCGCCGCCCGGAGGCGATGGACACGGTGCCGGCGTCCGGCTGCAGCTCGCCCGAGAGGATGCGGAAAAACGTCGTCTTGCCGCAGCCGTTGCGCCCAAGGATGCCCACGCGCTCGCCGGCGTTGACGTCGAATGTGATACCTTTTAATATATCGTTGCCCTGCTCAAAGCCCTTGACGAGCCCACGGACGGATAGATCGATCATGTGTGACTCCTAAATTACTTGTTCACGGCCGCCTGCAGCACGGTGTTGGCCACAGCGCCCGCATTCGTCAGGCCGCCGCCGGCGTTTTCCACCAGCACGACGAAGGCGTACGGATGCGCATCGTCGAGCAAAAAGCCCGTGAACCAGGCGTGCGACGTGCCGTCGCCCACCTCGGCGGTGCCGGTCTTGGCGCAGAGGTTCAGGCCCGGGAAGCGGTTCGTGCCGTAGTGGGCCGAGACGTTGTAGTTCATCATGTCGCGCAGCTTGTTGGCGGTCGCGGTGCTCAGCAGGCTCGTGGTCGAGCCGCTGGGTGTGTCGAGCAGCAGCGATGGTTCCACGACGCTGCCGCCGTTGGCGATGGCCGAGACATAGCGCAGCATGGAGTACGGGCAGATGAGGTCCTCGTACTGGCCGATGCCTGACCAGGCGAGGTTCGCGCTGCCGGACGCGCCCTTGGTGAAGCTGCCGGCCATCGTCGGGATGCCGCTCAGCGGCTGGGAATCGAGGAAGCCAAACTTCTTGGCATAGCTCTCGATGGTGTCCGCCCCGAGCTCGAGCGAGATCTGCGCGAACGCGCAGTTGCAGGAGTTGGCCAGCGCGTCCTCAAACGTCTGGCTGCCGTGCACGCCCGTGCACTTGACGGTCACGCCCGCCACATCGACGCTGCCCGCGCACGTAAAGTGGCGGCTGTCGATGTCCTTGATGTTCTCGATCGCGGCGGCGGAGGTGATGAGCTTGAAGATGGAGCCCGGCGTGAACGAGCCGTTGATGCAGCGGTTGATGTATGCGCCGTCCGGCACGTCGCCGTCGCTGTTGGGGTCGATGCTCGGGCCGGAGACCATGCACAGGATCTCGCCGGTCTTGTAGTTGCTCACGAGCACGGCGCCCTTGCGCCCGGCGAGCGCCTCGTAGGCGGTCACGCACAGGCTCGAATCGAGCGTGAGCGCGACGGTGTGCCCGTCGGTGGCGTAGGTGCCGGTGATGGGGTTGTAGCCCGACAGCTGCTTGGAAAATGCCTTGAGCGCGCCGGTGCCGACGTTGCCGGTGTAGTCGCCGACGGCCTGGTAGCAGGCGGTGCGCACGGCGGCGTCCTCGGCGTAGCTGCGCGAACCGCCATTGGCCGTCGCGAGCACGACGCCGCTGCGGTCGGTGAGCGTGCCGGTGCTGAGCACGCCGCTGGTATAGACGCTGCTGTTGGCGGCGAAGGTCGCCCACTCGGCGCCGTGTTCGATGTAGCGCACGATGTACACGCCGATGCCGCCGAGCACCAGCACGGCGACGAGCAGCGCGCTCATGGCGCGGCGTTTGACTTTGTTCATGCCTGCGCCTCCTTTTTATTGCGCGATGGCAGCCGCACCACGAAGCTCGCGCCGCGTCGGGTGTCGGCCGCCTTGATATAGGCCAGCAGCATCCAGCACGAGAGCATGCTCGACCCGCCCTTGGACACGAACGGGAACGTCACGCCCGTGAACGGCAGGATATCGAGCACGCCGAACACGTTGAGCGACATCTGCACGAGCATGAGCGTCACGGTGGCGCAGCCGGCGATGACGTAGTACGACGAGCGGCCCTGGGCCGCATTCTTGACGGTGAAGATGGCGAGGGCGATGATGGCCAGCATCGCGCACAGAGCCACGATCAGGCCGAGCTCCTCGCACAGCATGCCGAACACCATGTCGGTGTTGGCAGCAAAGATATTTTTCAGCCAGCCGCAGCCCGCGCCCTGCCCGAACAGACCGCCGGAGGCGGCCGCGCTCAGCGCGCGCGTCTGCTGGAAGCCCGCGCCAGAGACGTCCTCCCACACGTGCCCCCAGGTGGCGAAGCGCTGCGCCACGTGCGGCTTGATGCTCAGCACCAGCGTGCCCGCCATGGCGGCGGACGCCACGGCCAGCAGCACGGTCGCAATACTGCCCGAGCGCATGAAGGCGATGACGAGGAACGTCGCAAAGAAGATGAGCGCAGAGCCAAAGTCGCCCATCAGCGCCAGCCCGCCCACGCAGATGGCGGAAAAGGCGATGAACAGCAGGATGCTCTTGCTGCGGAACATCCGGTTGATCGACGTTGCGCCGACGTAGATGAACGCGACCTTGATGAGTTCCGACGGCTGCAGGGAGAAGCCCGCGATCGTCAGCCAGTTTTTCGCGCCGAACACCTCGCGCGCGGCGAACAGGTTCAGCGCCAGCAGTGCCAGCGAGATGATGGCCGCCGGCCAGCGCAGCGCCTTGACATGGCTCAGGTCGCGCAGCCACCAGCCGAGCAGGAAAAACAGCGCGATGCCCACGATGATGAGGATGATCTCCTTGGTCAGATCGTCCGGCGTGCTCGTCGCGCAGATCTCGAGCCCGAGCGTGCACAGGAAAAACGCGATCGTCTCGACCTCGAAGCCCGAGCGGTCCATCGTGCGCATGAGCACGTAGCAGAACCACTGCGTGAGCGCGAGGGCGGCAAACGCCATCAGAATGCCCAGCAGGTGTGCGCTGTCGGCCGAGGACACGAACTCCAGCGCCAGCAGCAGCTGAAACACCGTCAGGAAAAACAGCGTGCCGCCGGCAGAGACCTTCCGTCCGGCGATCGTGCGGCGCTGCTCCTGCACGGCGCGGCGCTCTTCGCTCATGTCGGCGAACTTGAGCATGTGCGTCGAGCAGCGGAGAATGTCGCCGCTGAACACCTGCGTCGGCTCGGTGATCTGTTCGCCGTTGAGGTACACGCCGCCGCTGCGGCTCAGGTCGCTGACGGTCCACTCGCCGGCGTCGTTGCGCATGAGCACGGCGTGGACGTTGGCCACGTCGGGATAGGGCAGCGTGATGTCCGCGCTGCGGGCGCGGCCGATCAGGCACTCCCAGTGCAGCAGGGGATAGACCTTGCCGTCCGGCGTGACGAGATGGCCCCAGGTCTCCGGCTCGGCGCGGCCGTAGAACATGGACGCGACACAGCGGATGAGCACGATGAGCGCGATGACCGGCAGAATGAAGTGCGCGGCCTGCGCGGCATAGGCAGTTACGGCAGACACGGCGTCCGCCTCCTTTCCGAAGCTCCCGCGCGGGGAGCGGTACATTTATAATACAGCGATAAAAAATCAAACCATTATACCACGGCAAAAATCCATTGACAACCACTGCCGGGCATCCTACAATGAACCTATGATGAAACAGACGAAATTTTGGGTCCTTTTGTTCGCCGCGCTCGCCATTTTGGGCGGCGGCGCATTTTTGCTGCTGCGCGGCCATGGGCAGACGGGGCAGACGGCCGTCATCCGCATCGACGGCGAGGTCTATCAGCGCATCGACCTGCGCGCCGTGACCATACCATATGATATCGAAGTGCAGACCGACTGGGGCACGAACACCGTGCACGTCGAGTCCGACGGCGTGTCCGTCACGCAGGCCGATTGTCCGGATCTTCTGTGCGTCCAGCAGGGGAAGATCACTACGTCGGCCATCCCGATCGTCTGCGTGCCGCACCACCTGACGGTGCAGATCGAGGGGTCGCCATGAAGGGGACGAAGCGTCTGGCCGTTCTGGCCATGTTCACCGCCATCGCGCTGACGATCTTCGTCGCCGAGGCGCAGATCCCGCCCGTCGTTCCGATCCCGGGTGTGAAGCTCGGCCTTGCCAACATCGTCACGCTCATTGCCATGGCCCTGCTCGGCCGACGGCAGGCGGGGGAGATCCTGCTCGTGCGCATCGTGCTCGGCAGCGTGTTCACCGGCGGCGTGTCGGCGATGCTCTTCAGCATCGCGGGCGGCGTGCTCGCCTATCTCGTCATGTGCCTGACCATCCGCCGCCTGCCGGAGCGGCTGCTGTGGGTCGTGAGCGTGCTGGCGGCCTTCGGGCACAACGCCGGGCAGCTGCTGGTCGCCGTCTGGGTCACGGGCACGCCGTCCATTCTGGTGTATGCGCCCGCGCTCGTCGCGGCGAGCGTGATCACCGGCGCGTTCACCGGCGTGGCCGCTATGTATCTCGTGCGTGCGCTGCGCAAAACGGGGCATTTTCCACAGACGTGAGATGACTTCGTCATGATTTTGTAACATTTTCGCGCCCCGAGTTCTTAAAATGTTCGGCAAGTAGGAAGCCGCAGTTTTTGGAAAACTGCGGCTTTGCTGTGCAAATACGACAAAATGCGCAGAGAATATATAGTAATATACATCAAAAACGCACGCGAAAAGATTTCAGAAATGTTAAATCTATTTTAAGTATTGACTTCTGGCAGGCGGCGCGCTATAATGCATCCGCGAATGAAAGATGGGAAGATTTAGGCTGGTATCAGCCGGTTACACAAATCCTTTTTTCTTCCCGCGCCGGGGTGTCCCGGCGGAGCTTTCCAGACGATTTTTGATGCTTATGAATGCTTTTGATAAACCTGTCCAATCGAATACGGAGCAGGCGGGGCGCGGCCATGGGTTCGCGCGGACGTTTGACCGCGTGTGCGCGTTTCTCGATGAGCGCGTCGGCGGCGTGTCGGCGCTGATCGCCGCCTGTCAGAGCGTGGCGGACCGCTTCTGGCACAGCAAGCTGTATTTCCCGGTCTGCTTTCTGATGCTCGCCGTGTTCATGGCGGTGGGGCAGCCGGTCATCGGCGGCGTGCTGGTCATGTCCACGCTCATTTTCCTGCTGCTGTTTTGTGACGATCTGCTGAGCATCCTCTTCCCGGTCGTGCTGCTGGCCATGGTGGGCACGGAGTTTTACGATGAGCTCTACAGCCTGCTTCGCTTCTGGTGGATCGGCCTGCTGGCAGCGGCGGCGCTGCTCGTGCACATCGGTGCTTACGCCCGCGCGCCGCGCAACGGCGGCTGCCTGCACGGCATGGTGGCCGTGTCGGTCGCAACGCTGCTCGGCGGCCTGGGCTTCATCTCCCGCGAGGAGTATTTCGCGCCCACGGCGCTGTACTATTCTCTCGGCCTCGGCGTTGTGATGCTGCTGGTCTACCTGCTGTGCCGCAGCGAGGCGGACCGCACGCGCGACTATGACGTCGCCGAGCGGATGCTGCAGATCCTTTATGCCGGCGGTCTGTTCACGGGCTTTGTGGTGGCGCTGTTTTATGCGCGCCATATGCAGGAGTTCGTGCAGGACTTTTCCACGATCTATTTCAAGTACCGCAATTTCAGCGCGACGATGCTGCTCATCTCGCTGCCCGCCGCGTCGTACTTTGCCGCGCGTGACCGGCGGCACTTCCTCGCGGTCGCGTTTTTGTACTTCATGATGCTCATGACCGGCTCGCGCAGCGGCCTGATCTTCGGTACGGCGATGCTGCTGCTGTGCCTTGCCTATGTGTATTACTGCAATCCCGAGCGCCGCGCGGTCTATCGCCGCGTCGGGCTCATCAGCCTGGTCCCGGCGGTCGCGCTGCTCATCGCGCTCGTGCCGCGGCTGTTCGCCTCGCGCATGGTCGACGGTGCGCTCATCTCCCCGGATGACAGCCGGTACACGTTTTTCATCCAGGGCCTGCTGGACTTTGTGAAGAATCCGCTCTTTGGCTGCGGTCTTGGCTCGATGCACAATGCGCCGATCTTCCTCGGCGTGGAGGGCAGCATCGTCTGGTATCACAACCTCATCGCGCAGATCCTCGGCAGTATGGGGCTTGTCGGCGCGGTCGGCTATGGCTGGCTGTTTTATGACCGCGTGCGCCTGCTCTGGCGCAAGCGCAGCCGCACGACGCTGGCGTTCGCGCTGGCCTACTTTGCCATGCTGCTCATTTCCATGACGAACCCGGGCATGTTCTGCCCGATGCCGAATGCGCTGCTCATGGTGGCCATGTTTGTGGTCGTGGAGCGGCAGCCCGATACCGCTGCGGCGCCGGTCAAGGCCGGCATCGCCAGTGCACCGGAAAGGAGATTGTTCTGATGAAACGTTTTCAGCTTCTTACGACCGCAATTTTTCTGTTCTGCACGCTTCTGATCGCCGGCTGCACCGGCCGCGGCGTCGAGGCGCAGGCGACCGCCGCCCCGGAGGCGACGCCGACGGCCACTGCAGATATTATGTCCGGCATCCAGACCGGCGACAGCGCCGTCAACAAGATCCTGGCCGGCACGTGGACTTTTGAGCGCACGGACGCCGACAAGAAGACGGATGAGGGCAGCGCCAGCCAGATCCTGCCCAGCACGGACACCGGCGCCAAGGAGACCACGGACGTCAAGGAGCCCGGCACGATCCGCGAGCTGACGTTCCGCACCAACGGCACGGGTACTTATACGGATGCCAACGGCACGCCGCTGGCTTTCGAGTTTGCGCTCAACGGCGACAACCTGACGCTCGCGCTCGAAAACGGCACGGTGCAGATGTTCCGCTGCACGCTGGAAAACGGGCTCATGTACCTCACGCCGATGAGCAACAACGGCGCGTATCAGGCCTTCACCGATGTGTTCCGCCAGACGCAGAGCACGTCCGACGAGACGGCCAACTGAATCACCCGGATCCTCCCGGCCGGACGCTCAGAGCGTCCGGCCGTTTTGTGTTTAAAAAAGATTTCAGAAATTTTTCGAGATTTTCGGCCCAGAATCGTGTATAATCAGGAGCATCCATTCGGAAAGGAACTCTGCCATGTCCCGAAAGACAAGAAAACGCGGCCGCCGGCGGCTGCTGGTCATTGCGGTGCTGCTGGCGCTGATCGTCTTCGGCGTGTTTGCGCGCGGTCTGCTCACGAGCGGCAAGACGACGGCCGAGCGCGCGCAGCGCGAGCTGGACAGCTATGCCGAGAAAAATGATGTCTCGCTCGATGATTATCCGGACGCGCTTGTGCAGCTCTATGCCCACAATCCCGACGCGCGCGATTTCGTGCGCGACTACCCGAAGAAAAAAGATCTGACCCCGACGATCGACCTCAGCGGCCTTGCCGGGTCGGAGACCGTGCCGCTGCTGCTGCAGTGGGACGAGCGCTGGGGCTACCGCGAATACAACGAGAGCATCATCGGCCTGGCCGGCTGCGGGCCGACGTGCCTGTCCATGGTCACGATCTACCTCACCGGCGACACGACGAAGGACCCGCTTTGGATGTGCCAGTTCGCGGAAGCGCACCAGTTCAACGTGCCCGGCAGCGGCAGCAAGTGGGCGCTCATCTCCGAGGGCGGGCGGATGCTCGGCCTGGACGTGACGCAGATCTCGCTGGACAAGGACCGCATCTACCGCAATCTCGACGTTGGCAATCCGATCATCGTGGTCGTCGGCCCAGGCGATTTCACGACCGACGGGCACTTCCTCGTCCTGACCGGGCGCGACGGCGACAAGATCACGCTCAACGATCCGAACAGCCCCACGAACTCCCAAAAGAGCTGGGACTATGACACCCTCGCCGGGCAGATCCAGAGCCTCTGGGTGCTGCGCCGCGCGGGCTAAGCGCCGGATAAGGAGAAGCCTCGCAGAGTTTCGCCGCCGGAGCGGCGAAAGAAAATCCTGTCATCTTTTCCGGCGATATGTGCGGCGGAAAAAATACTTCTCAGGCTGCAAGTGTGAAATTTGTGCGCCGGCGGCACACAAATTCTGCGCGCAGCAGACTGCAAGCCCTTTGTCGGAAAACCGCTTGGGTTTCCGACAGTTTTCAGCAGCGCCGTCTTCGGACGGCGCTGCTTTTTGCGCGTTTCCGGGGTTGCGGTGCGCGGGCAGATGGGCGTATAATAGCGGCATCTGAGATTTTTGCGAAAAGAGGTTACAGGATGGAATACCGTCTGGAGCATGATACCATGGGCGAGGTGCGTGTGCCTGCTGACCGTTACTGGGGCGCACAGACGCAGCGCAGCTTTGAAAACTTCCGCATCGGCACCGAGAAGATCCCGCCGGAGGTCATCCGCGCGTTCGCGGTCGTGAAGCTCGCGGCGGCGCGCGCCAATGCGCAGCTCGGCGTGCTCGACGCCCGCCGCGCCGGCGCGATCGAGACCGCCTGCCACGAGATCCTCGACGGCTCGCTCGACGGCAACTTCCCGCTCGCCGTCTGGCAGACCGGCAGCGGCACGCAGACGAATATGAATGTCAACGAGGTCATTGCCCACCGCGCCAATGAGCTGCTGGGTGAAGATCTTGTGCACCCGAATGACCACGTCAACTGCTCGCAGAGCTCGAACGACACGTTTCCGACGGCTATGCACGTGGCCGCGCGCGTCGCGCTCGAGGAGCAGGTTCTGCCCGCCATCGGCCGCCTGACGGCGACGCTCGACCGCCTGAGCGCGGAGTACCGCGATGTGGTCAAGATCGGCCGCACGCACCTGCAGGACGCCGTGCCGCTCACGCTCGGGCAGGAGATCAGCGGCTGGAGTGCCATGCTCGGCCACGACCGCGACATGATCGTGCAGGCCTGCCGTGCGCTGAGCGAGCTTGCCCTCGGCGGCACGGCCGTCGGCACGGGGCTCAACGCCCCGGCGGCGTTCGGCGATCTGGCGGCGGAGGAGATCTCCGAGCTGCTGGGCTACGCCTTCCTGTCGGCGCCGAACAAGTTCCACGCGCTCACGAGCAAGGACCAGATGGTGTTTGCCCACGGCGCGCTCAAGGCGCTGGCGGCCGATCTCATGAAGATCGCCAACGACGTGCGCTGGCTCGCTTCCGGCCCGCGCTGCGGCATCGGCGAGCTCATCATCCCGGCCAACGAGCCCGGCTCGTCCATCATGCCCGGCAAGGTCAATCCCACGCAGTGCGAGGCCGTCACGATGGTGGCCGTGCAGGTCATGGGCAATGACACGGCCATCGGCATCGCGGCGTCGCAGGGCAACTTCCAGCTCAATGTGTTCCTGCCGGTGACGATCTATAACTTCCTGCAGTCGGCGCGTCTGCTTTCTGACGCCATGGATTCGTTCGAGGCCAACTGCGTGCGCGGCATCCGGCCAAATTACGCCGTCATTCAGGCGCATCTGGACGCATCGCTCATGCTTGTCACGGCGCTCAACCCGCACATCGGCTACGAAAACGCGGCAAAGATCGCAAAGCACGCCCACGCCACCGGCCAGACGCTCAAACAGGCGGCGGTGGAGCTCGGCCTGCTCACGGCCGAGGAGTTTGACGCCTGGGTGCGGCCCGAGGATATGGTGCACCCGAAACAGGAGGAGGCATAAGCATGGATTACGCAAAGGAATCGCTCCGTCTGCACGAGCAGTGGGGCGGCAAGATCGAAGTCAACACCCGCGTGCCGGTCTCCACAAAGGACGACCTGTCGCTCGCATATACGCCCGGCGTGGCCCAGCCGTGTCTGGAGATCCAGCGCGACCCGGACAAGAGCTACACGCTCACGCGCCGGCACAATCTCTGCGCCGTCATCACGGACGGTTCGGCCGTGCTCGGCCTTGGCGACATCGGGCCAGAGGCGGGCATGCCCGTCATGGAGGGCAAGTGCGTGCTGTTCAAGGCGTTTGCGGACGTGGACGCCTTCCCGCTGTGCATCCGCACGAAGGATGTGGACGAGTTCGTGCGCACGGTGTACCTGCTCTCCGGCAGCTTCGGCGGCATCAATCTGGAGGATATCTCCGCGCCGCGCTGCTTTGAGATCGAGCGCAAGCTCAAGCAGCTGTGCGACATTCCGGTCTTTCACGACGACCAGCACGGCACGGCCATCATCACGCTCGCAGGCCTCACAAACGCGCTGCGCGTGGTCGGCAAGCGCCTCGAGGACGTGAAGATCGTCCTGTCCGGCGCGGGCGCGGCCGCCATTTCCATCAGCAAGCTGCTGCTGAGCGCGGGCGCGCGCGACGTGACGCTCTGTGATCGCGTGGGCGCGATCTATGCCGGCCGGCCGGAGAACATGAACTGGATCAAAACCGAGATGGCCGAGGTCACGAACCTCCGCCGCCAGGCCGGCACGCTGGCCGATGTCGTCCGCGGCGCGGACGTGTTCATCGGCGTGTCGCAGCCCGGCCTGCTGACCGGCGACATGGTGCGCACCATGCACCGCGACGCCATCGTTTTTGCCTGCGCCAACCCCACGCCGGAGATCTTCCCCGACGAGGCCAGGGCCGCGGGCGCGGCCGTCGTCAGCACCGGCCGCAGCGACTATCCGAACCAGATCAACAACGTGCTGGCCTTCCCTGGCATCTTCCGCGGCGCGTTCGACGTGCGCGCGTCCGATATCAACGAGCCCATGAAGCTCGCCGCCGCGCACGCGCTCTCGGCGCTCATCACGCCCGAGGAGCTGTGCGCCGATTATATCATCCCCAAGGCTTTTGACCCGCGCGTCGGCCCGGCCGTGGCCGCGGCGGTCGCGCAGGCCGCGCGCGCGAGCGGCGTCGCGCGCATCTGATCTTGAATTTTTCCCCCGCAAAGGAGACATCCTATGGATTCCTATGAAAAATCCCTGCAGACGCTGGAGCTGCCGGCCGTGCTGGCGCTGCTGGCTGCGCAGGCCGTGAGCGAAACGGCCCGCACGCAGGCCATGGCCCTGCGTCCGAGCGGCGACCGCGCCGTGGTGGCGACCCGCCTCGGCGAGACGAGCGCCGCCGCATCGATGATGGTCGTCAAGGGCAGCCCGTCGTTTTCCGGTGTGAAGGACGTACGCGCGGCGCTGCAGCGCGCGGACATGGGCGGTGCGCTCAACACGCGCGAGCTGCTGGATATCGCGGGCGTGCTGCAGGCGGCGCGCTGCGTGCGCAGCTACGGCACCGGCGAGCGGCAGGACAAGACGAGCATCGACTACCTCTTCAGCGCCCTGCAGGCCAACCGCTTTCTGGAGGAGAGGATCTTCACCTCCATCACCGGCGAGGACGAGATCGCCGACAGCGCGTCGAGCGAGCTGGCGTCCATCCGCCGGCTGATCCGCGCCGCGAGCGCGCGCGTGCACGATGCGCTGCAGAAGATCATTTCCTCGCCGAGCTATGCCAAGGCGCTGCAGGAGCCGATCATCACCATGCGCTCCGAGCGCTATGTCGTGCCGGTCAAGGCCGAGCACAAGGGCGCCGTGCCCGGCCTCGTGCATGACGTGTCGGCCTCCGGCGCGACGCTGTTCATCGAGCCGATGGCCGCCGTGAAGGCGAACAACGAGCTGCGGGAGCTGCGCGCACGTGAAAAGACGGAGATCGAGCGCATCCTCGCCGAGCTCTCGGCCGAGTGCGCCGCGCACCGGGAGGACATCTCGAGCGACTTTGACGTGCTCGTGCGCCTCGACCTCATTTTTGCCAAGGCAAAGCTCGCCTACCAGCTCGACGCGATCGCGCCGGAGCTGACGGACAAGCACCTGCAGCTGCGCCGCGCGCGCCATCCGCTGCTGCCGAAGGACACCGCTGTGCCGATCGATGTTTCGCTCGGCGGCGAATTTGACACGCTCGTCATCACCGGCCCAAACACCGGCGGCAAGACCGTCACGCTCAAGACCATCGGCCTGCTCGCGGCCATGACGCAGTGCGGCCTGCACATCCCGTGTGCCGACGGCAGCACCATGCCGGTGTTCCACGAGATCATGGCCGACATCGGCGATGAGCAGAGCATCGAGCAGTCGCTGTCCACGTTCTCGGCGCACATGACGAACACCGTGCGCATGCTCAAGGAGTGCGACGACCGGTCGCTGCTGCTGTTCGATGAGCTCGGCGCCGGCACGGACCCGGCCGAGGGCGCGGCGCTGGCCATCGCCATCATCGAGCACGCGCGCAAGTGCGGCGCGCTCATCGCCGCCACGACGCATTATACCGAGCTCAAGGTCTACGCCACGACGCAGCCCGGCGTCATGAACGCCTCGTGTGAGTTTGACGTGGACTCCCTGCGCCCGACGTACCACCTGCTCATCGGCATCCCCGGCAAATCCAACGCCTTTGCCATCTCCGAGCGGCTGGGCCTGCCGCAGGAGATCATCGACGACGCGCGCAGCCGCGTCAGCACCGAGAGCGCGAGCATGGAGGCCACCATCGAAAAGCTCGAGCAGGTGCGCCAGCTCATGGAGCGCGACCGCGCCGAGGCGGCGCGTCAGCTGCGCGAGGCGGAGGAAAACCGCCGCAAGTCCGAGCGCCTGAAGGCGGAGCTCTCCGTCCGGCTGGAAAAGGCGGACGAGAAGGCCCGCCGCGACGCCGAGCGCATCATCGGCGACGCGCGCCGCACGGCGGACGAGGTGATGCGCGAGCTCGACGAGCTGCGCAAAATGGAGAAAACGGACGCCGACCACCACCGCGCCAACGACGCGCGCGCCGCCCTGCGCCGCAAGCTGAACGTGGCCGAGGACGCGGCCGCCGCCGCGGCGCACCCGCAGCCCAGGGAGAAGAAAGTCTCCGCCCGCCCGGTGCGCGTGGGCGACACCGTGCAGCTGCGCAAGATGGGCGACATCAAGGCGACCGTCACGGCCATCTCCGCCGACCGGACGCTGACCCTGCGCGCGGGCATCATGAACGTGACGGCCAAGGAACAGGACGTGTACCTGCTCGAAAACGAGAAGCCCGAGGCGCAGAAGTTTGCCGCCGCGCACGCAGCCAGCCTGCGCAATGTGGCCGCCGAGTCGGAGATCGACCTGCGCGGCATGGACACGATGGAGGCCGTCGCCGCGACCGAGCGTTTCCTCGACAACGCCGTCATGGCCAAGCTCGAGAAAGTCACCATCATCCACGGCAAGGGCACCGGCGCGCTGCGCGCAGCCGTGCAGCAGTCGCTGCGCAAAAATAAGGCCGTCAAGTCCTACCGGCTCGGCCGTTACGGCGAGGGCGAGAGCGGCGTGACCGTTGTCGAACTGAAATAAAAACGGAAAAACCCGGCGAAAAAACGCTGTGCAAAGCAACAAAAAAACGAAAATCGGTTGACGATGCCGGGCGTTTTTGATAAGATGATACAAGCATAATAGTGCATAAGGAGTGGAGAAAATGATCACGAAAGAAGCAGTCATCAACAACCTGGAGGGACTCCATGCACGGCCCGCGGTCTTTTTTATCCAGAAGGCAAACGAGTTCAAGAGCAGCATCTGGATCGAGAAAGACGAGAGACGCGTTAACGCCAAGAGCCTTCTCGGCGTCCTGTCGCTTGGCATCGTGAAGGGCTCGACGATCACCCTCGTGGCCGACGGCGCCGACGAGCAGGAAGCGATCGATACCCTGACCGCACTGATCAATTCCGATTTTTCCGAGTGATCCCAACAACATGAAACCGAAACAGGGGCGTGTCATCAGCACGCCCCTGTTTTCCTGACCGCAGATTTTTTCGGCATCGCAGGAGCAGACTATGGAAAAACTCCGACCCGAGCAACTGCGCGAAAAGGCCAATATGCTCCCGCTGCTGCCGGGCGTGTACATCATGCTCGATGAGCACGGCGAGGTCATCTATATCGGCAAGGCGAAAGCGCTCAAAAACCGCGTCACGAGCTATTTTCGCGGCGAGCACCTGCCGAAGGTGGCGGCCATGGTCGCGCACGTTGCGGATTTCAATGTCATCGTCGTGCAGTCCGAGTTCGAAGCGCTCGTGCTCGAAAACTCGCTCATCAAGCTGCACAAACCCAAATACAACATCCTGCTCAAGGACGACAAGGGCTATCCCTTCGTGCGTCTGGACGTGACGCAGCCGTACCCGACGTTCTCGCTCGTCAATCATACGGAGAAGGACGGCGCGAAGTACTTCGGCCCCTACGGCGGCCGAAGCATGACGGCCGAGATCATTGACACCGTATGCAAGACGCTGCGCCTGCCGACGTGCACGCGCCGCTTTCCGCGCGACATCGGCCGCGCCCGCCCGTGCCTGAATTACCACATGGGCACCTGCGCGGGCTACTGCCTGAAGGACGTCACGCGCGCGGAGTACCTCAAGGCCATCCGCGAGGCCGAGATGATCCTCGACGGCCGCACGGCGGAGCTCACGGCCGAACTGACCGAGCAGATGCAGGCCGCGGCCGATGCGCTGCGGTTTGAATACGCGGCGTCGCTGCGCGACCGGCTGCGCGCCATCCAGGGCCTGCAGAACCACCAGCGCGTCATCGCCACGGCCTACTCCGACACGGACGCCGTCGGCTTTCAGCGCGGGGCCAAGTGCTGCTTTACCGTGCTGCACTTTACGGACGGCAACCTCACCGGCAAGGACAAGTCGTTTCTCGACGAGCCGATGGAGCCGGACGGCGAGGCGCTTGCCGCGCTCGTGCAGCAGTATTATGAGGGGCGCGGCGCCTATCCGCGGCAGGTGCTGCTGCCGTGCGCGCTCGAGGGGCAGGAAGCGCTCGAGCGCCTGCTCACCGAGGCGGCGGGGCACAAGGTCGCGCTCGCCGTGCCGCAGCGCGGCGACAAGTGCCGCCTGACGGAGATGGCGGCGAACAACGCGCGCGAGGAGATCCTCATTGCGACGACCGCGGCGCAGCGCAGCCTCAAAACGCTCGAATGGCTTCAGCGTGCGCTGGAGCTCGACGCGCCGCCCGAGCGCATCGAGGCATTTGACATCTCGAACCTCGGCGATACCGGCATCGTTGCCGGCATGACCGTGTTTCAGCACGGCCGGCCGCGCAAGTCGGACTACCGGAAGTTCCGCATCCGCACGACGGACGGGCAGAACGACTACGGCGCCATGCACGAGGCGGTCACGCGCCGCTTTCAGCACTATGTGGACGGCGATCCGGGCTTTTGCCCGCTGCCGGACCTGCTGCTCATCGACGGCGGCGCGGAGCACGCGACGGTCGCACAGACGGTGCTCGACGGCTTCGGCCTGACCGTGCCGGTGTTCGGCATGGTCAAGGACGACCGCCACCGCACGCGCGCGCTCATCACGCCCGGCGGGCATGAGATCGGCATTTCCGCCAACCCCGCGGTGTTTGCCTTCATCGGCACGATCCAGGAGGAGACGCACCGCTTTTCCATCGACTATCAGCGCCGGCTGCGGCGCGAGAGCCTCTCGTCCGAGCTCGATCAGATCCCCGGCGTGGGCGAGAAGCGGCGCAACGCGCTGCTCAAGGCGTTCCGCAGCACAAAGGCCATCCGCGCGGCTTCGTATGAGGAGCTGTGCGCGGCCGTTCCGGCGGGCGCTGCCCGCGCGGTCTACGACCACTATCACCCGAAAGGAGAACCGCCATGCGTGTGATCACAGGTACGGCCCGCGGCCGCAGGCTGCGTGAGCCGGAGGGGATGGCCACCCGTCCCACGACCGATAACGCCAAGGAATCCATGTTCAACCTCATCCAGTTCGACATCGAGGGCCGGCGCGTGCTCGACCTCTTTGCCGGCACGGGCCAGCTCGGCATCGAGGCGCTCAGCCGCGGCGCGCGCAGCGCCGTGTTCGTCGACGAGAGCCGCGCCGCCGTGCAGCTCGTGCGCGCCAATCTCGCACTCTGCCGCCTGCAGGGCGACGTGGTGCAGGGCGAGTCGCTCGGCTACCTGCGCACGTGCGGAAAATTTGACCTGATCTTCCTCGATCCGCCGTATGATACGGGATTGCTTGACAAAGCACTTGAAAATGTTGTACAGTTTGACATATTAGCTGAGGGTGGTATAATCGTGTGTGAGAGCCGCCGCGAAAAGGTGCTCCCGCAGCTTCGAGCGCCGTATCATCTGCTCACGGAGCGCAATTACGGCAAGATCAAGCTCACGCTCTACGGAAAGGGAATCCACGCATGAAAACAGCGATTTACCCCGGCAGCTTTGACCCCATTACCCTCGGCCACCTGAACATCATCCGCCGCGCGTCCGGCATTTTCGACCGCGTCGTCGTGTGCATCATGCCCAACGCCGGCAAGCTGCACCCCATGTTTACCCGCGAGGAGCGCGTGGCGCTCGCGCGCCGCGTCGTCAGCCGCTTCCCCAATGTGGAGGTGGACACGTTCGACGGCCTGCTTGCCGAATACGCCAAGACCTTCCCGGAGGGCGCGGTGATCGTCAAGGGCCTGCGCGCGAACACGGACTTTGAAAACGAGTTTCAGATGGCGCTCATCAACAAGAAGATCAATCCCGAGCTGGACACCATGTTCCTGACGGCCAGTCAGAAATATACGTTCCTCAGCTCGTCGGTCGTCAAGGAGCTCGCGGGCTACGGCGCGGATCTGACGCCGTTCGTCCCGTGCGAGATCATTGAAGACGTGCACGAACGCGCGACGCGCGGCGTGTGACCCGATTCAGACAATTTTTCACCGGCACTGCCGGAACACGCTTTGGGAGGAAACAAAATGGACAACGAAGTCATGGAACTCATTGACCAGCTTTATACCATGGTGTCGGAGGCATGGGGCGTGCCGCTCGGCAACGAAAAGTGCATCGTCGAGCGCGACCAGGTCCTCGAGATCCTCGATGAGATCAAGACCGCCATGCCGGTGGAGCTTTCCGAGGCAAAGCGTCTGGTCTCCGCCCGCGACGAATTCATCAACAACGCCAAGCGGGAGGCCGAAGGCATCCGCAATCAGGCGGAGGAGCGTGCCCGCGCGCTCGTGGACGATCAGGAGATCGTGCGCATCGCCAAGGCCCGCAGCAACGAAATGCTCGCCTCCACGCAGGCCAAGGCCGACGCGCTGCGCCGTGCCTCGAGCCAGTTCTGCGATGAGGCGCTGCGCCGCACGGAGGAGGCCATCTCCGCCGCGCTCGGCAGCGTGCAGCAGGCGCATGCCGCGTTCCAGAACGTTGCCGGCAGCACGGCTGCGCCCGCCGCTGCCCCTGCGCCCGCCGCTGCCCCCGCGCCCAGACAGCCGGAGATCCGTTTCGAGGGCGAGGAAGCCCCCGAGGAGGAAGCCAACTGACCTGCCTTTTCCTGCACATCCGCACCGCCGCCGGTATGTCCGGCGGCGGTGGTGCGTTTTGCCGAAATTTTTCCCCGCCGGGCGCGCTTTGGGCGCTTCCGGCGGGGATTTTTTCACGCTTCGGCGGCACATCTTGTGCCGCCGTTTTCCTTTTTTCGGCGGGAAACGCAAATGCTTGTGGCCGGAAAAACCACAGTCGGATTGACAGAATTGTCGGAAATTGCAAGAAAAAGGCAGGAATTTCTCCTTGCAATTTTACCGCCCTGCCACTATAATGAGGATTACATGTGGGGCGAAGTGGTTTAAAAAGCATCAAAAGCCCACGCATGGGGTGCGAAAGTGCACGATTTCGGAGAAGGGGGGATGCAGCATGACCGGTATCTATCAGCATACGCTTGACGCCAAAGGCCGTCTGTTCATCCCGGCCAAGCTCCGTGAAGAGCTGGGCGACACGTTCTATGTGACGGTCTCGCCCGAAAAGTGCCTGTCGGCCTACAGTCAGGAAAACTGGAAGGCGATCTCCGAGAAGGCGGCGGCCATGACCAATCTGCAGCAGCGCAAGGTGCGCCCGCTGTTCGCGTATGCGGCCCGCTGCGATCTCGACGGACAGGGACGTATCCTCCTGCCGCAGCACCTGCGTGAATTCGCCGGCCTGACCAAGAGCGTCACCGTGGTCGGCAGCAACAACCATGCGGAGTTCTGGGATAGCGCGCGCTGGGATGAGATCTGCCCGCTCGAGGCGCTGCCGGAGAACATCGCCGCCGTGATGGAGGAGCTGGATTTCTGATGGACGCCGGACATATCCCCGTGCTGCTGCACGAATGCATCGACAACCTGAACATCCGCCCCGACGGCATTTACGTGGACGGCACGCTCGGCATGGGCGGCCACTCCGAGCAGATCGCCGGCCGCCTGACGACCGGAACGCTCATCGGCATCGACCGCGACGAGACGGCGATCACGCGCGCCGGCGCACGGCTGGCCCCGTTCGGGGAGCGCGTGCAGCTCGTGCACGGCAACTTCCGCGACACGGCCGCCATTCTCGACCGCCTCGGCATCGACGCCGTGGACGGCATGCTCTTTGACCTCGGCGTTTCCTCGCCGCAGCTCGACGAGACGCAGCGCGGCTTTTCGTATATGCACGACGCGCCGCTCGATATGCGCATGGACGCGACCAGCGGCCTGAGCGCGTGGAACGTCGTCAACGAGTGGCCGGAGAATGAGCTCAAACGCATTTTGTATGAATACGGCGAGGAGCGCTATGCGCCTCGCATTGCCGGGGCGATCGTACGCGCCCGGGCGCAGCGGCCGATCTCGACTACGCTGGAGCTGGTCGATGTGATCCGCTCGGCCATGCCGGGCGCGGCGCTGCGCGAAAAGCAGCATCCCGCCAAGCGCAGCTTTCAGGCGATCCGCATCGCCGTGAACGACGAGCTGGCGGCGGTGCGCGAGATGATGGACACCGCGCCGGACAAGCTCCGCGTCGGCGGGCGGCTGTGCGTCATCAGCTTTCATTCCCTCGAGGACCGGATCGTCAAGACCGGCATCGCCCGGCGGGAGCACGGCTGCACCTGCCCGCGCGAGGCACCGGTGTGCACCTGCGGCTTTGTGCAGACGCTGCGCAGCGTCTCCCGCAAGCCGATCCTGCCCGGCGAGGAAGAACTGGAGTGTAACCCGCGCGCCCGCAGCGCGAAGCTGCGCGTTGCCGAGCGCGTCTGAGAAAGGAGCCGATCATGGCATCTCCTGCTTCGAAAAAACGCAATACCGCGCCCATGGACGGCAACGCGGCGTATGACCTGCGCAGCACGGCTGCCGAAGAATACCGGTACAGTGCGCCGGTCGAGATGCCGCACGCTCCCCGGACGACGGAGGCCGTCGTCCCGGAGTCCGTTCCCACCCCCAAGCAGGCGATCGCCCCGCTGGCCGTGCTCGGCTTTGCCATTGCCGCCGTGCTGATCGTCGTGTCGCTGGTCGCGCGCGTGCAGCTCTCGCAGGCGTCGGCGGAGGTCTCGGCGCTGGAGGATCAGTATACCCAGCTGCAGGAGCAGCAAACGCGCCTGCGCATTGATTACGAGAGCGCGTTCAACCTCACGGAGATCGAGGATTACGCCATCCACGAGCTCGGCATGCAGAAGCCGCGCAGCGATCAGCTCTATTATATCAGCAGCGACGCCACGGACACGGCGGTGGTCCTTGACCAGAACGCGGCCGAACCGCTGAGCCTTGCCGACCGCCTCGGCGATTTCTTCTCTTCCATTTTGGAATATTTTCGATAAGCCAGCCTGTATGATAGTACTATCCCCGCAGGAACAAGGAGACAGACATGGCGAATGAAACTTCCGGGCGCCGGGACAACCGCGTGCCTTTTCGTGCAAGTACCAAAACACCGAATATCATGATGCTCCGCCGCACACGCTTCCTTTTGATTGTGTGCGGCATCCTTGCATTTGCTGTCCTTGGCATCAAGCTGTTCAATGTCATGATCGTACACCATGACGAGTACGAAAAAATGGCGATCGACCAGCAGGTGCGCACGACGGAGATCACGGCCTCGCGCGGCGCGATCTACGATACGAACGGCAAGATCCTGGCCATGAACGCCTCGGTCGATACGATCTTCATCAGCCCGGCCGAGATCGTCAAGAACAAAGAAGATCCGCAGCTGATCGCGCGCGAACTTTCCGAGATCCTCGACGTCGATTATGATAAGATCCTGGCCATGACGAAGAATACCGACCGCTGGTATGAGGTCGTCAAGCGCAAGGTCGAGCCGGAAGTGTCGGAAAAAGTGCGCGCGTTCAAGAAGGAGAACAACCTCACCGGCGTGAAGATCGAGCCGGACACGAAGCGCTATTACCCCTACGGCAATCTGGCCGCGCACGTCATCGGCTTCGTCGGGCAGGACAACAACGGCCTCTACGGCCTGGAGCAGCGCTATGACAGCTATCTGACCGGCAGCGCCGGGCGCATCATCCGCGCGACGGATAACCGCGGCACGGATATGCTCTTTGTCAACTACGAGGACTACTACGATGAGACAAAGGGCGACGACATGAACCTGACCATCGACGCCACGATCCAGTATTACCTCGAAAAGCACCTGCAGCAGGCGGTCGAGGATTACGACGTGCAAAATGGTGCCGCGGCCATCGCCATGGACCCCAACAGCGGCGCCATTCTCGGCATGGTCTCGCTCGGCAACTTTGACCTGAACGACTATCAGAAGGTCAGCGACAAGGATCAGGAGGCCATCGACGCCGAAACGGATCCCGACAAGAAGGCCGAGATGCTCTCCGCCGCGCAGACGAAGCAGTGGCGCAACAAGGCCCTGTCGGACACCTACGAGCCCGGCTCGACGTTCAAGATCATCACGCTGGCCATGGCGCTCGAAGAGGGCGTGGTCAATGAAAATTCGTCGTTTTACTGCGGCGGCAGCACGAACGTGCTCGGCCGTACCGATCCGCTCAAGTGCTGGAAAACGGCCGGCCACGGCAGTCAGAACCTGACGCAGGCCATCCAGCACTCGTGCAACGTGGCGCTCGTGCAGATCGGCCAGCTCATCGGCGCACGCACCTTCTACAAGTACGCCGAGGCGTTCGGCTTCCTGAACTTGACCAGCAACGTGGACAGCAACCTCACCGCCAAGACCGGCATCGACATGTCCGGCGAGAGCGGCAGCATCTGGTGGAGCCAGAACACGTTCTACGACACGGAGAACCTCTCCCAGCTCGCGGCGGCCTCCTTCGGCCAGACGTTTACGATCACGCCGCTGCAGCTCATCACGGCAGTCAGCGCCTGCGTCAACGGCGGCTATCTCATGAAGCCGTACGTCGTCAAGAGCATCGTCAACAGCGACGGGGAAGCGGTCGTGTCCAATTCGCCGACCGTGGTGCGTCAGGTCGTGAGCGAGCAGACGAGCGCCACCGTGCGCCAGATCCTCGAGCAGGTCGTCGGCGACCCCGTCGACGGCACCGGCAAGAACGCCTACGTCGCCGGCTACCGCATCGGCGGCAAGACCGGCACGTCGGAAAAGGTCGCGCAGGACGCGGCCGGCGGCGCGAAGGAGTACATCGTCTCGTTCATCGGCTTTGCGCCGGCGGACGACCCGCAGATCGTCATCCTCGTGCTGCTCGACACGCCGAGCAACAGCACCGGCATCTATATCAGCGGCGGCCAGATGGCCGCGCCCGTCGTCGGAAAAATGATGGCGGACATCCTGCCGTACCTCGGCGTGGAGCCGTCGTACTCTGAGACGGAAAAGACGCATATGGATAAGACCGTACCGAACGTGACGGGCCTGTCCGTTGAGCAGGCGAAGGCCGCGCTCGCGGAGGTGGGCCTGCAGGCGCGCGTCTACGGTGATGGCAGCACAATCACGGCGCAGCTTCCGGGCAGCGGCGCGGTCGTGGCCAACGGCAGCACCATCCTGCTCTATGCCGGCAAAGAGCCCTCGGCCGACAAGGAGACCATGCCCGACCTGACCAACCTGAGTTACGAAACGGCCCGCGACCGCATGGCCGCGCTGGGCCTGTATATCAAGACCAACAGCTCCATCACGGACACTGCCTCCCAGAAGATCTCCGGGCAGGCCGTGGCCGCCGGGACCGAGCTCGATCACGGCACGGTCGTGGAGGTCACGCTCGTGACGACCGATTCGGGCATGTTGGGACGATACTGACGAACAACGGAGGAACGTTTATGAAACTCAAGCGACTGCTGTCCGTTCTGGACGTGTGCGAATGCACCGCCGATCCGGAGCTGGACATCCGGGATATCAGCTTTGACTCGCGCACCACGCAGCCTGGCGACCTGTTCGCCGCCGTCTGCGGGTATGAGTCCGACGGACACCGGTTTATCGGCGCGGCCGTCGAGCGCGGCGCGGCCGTCGTGCTCTGCCAGCGAAAGCCGGAGGTCGAGATACCATATATCCTCGTGGCCGACAGCCGCCTTGCGCTCTCGCGCATCTGCTGCGAATTTTTCGATAACCCGTCGCGCGAACTGACCATGATTGGCGTGACCGGCACGAACGGCAAGACCACCGTCACCACGCTCATCAAGCACATGCTTGAGCAGTGCTTGCACACAAAGGTCGGCCTCATCGGCACGAACGCGAACGTCATCGGCGACGAGGAGCTGCACACCGAGCACACCACGCCCGACGCCTATGAGCTGCAAAAGCTCCTGCGCCGGATGGTCGACGCCGGATGCACGCACGCGGTCATGGAGGTGTCGTCGCACTCGCTCGTGCTGCACCGTGTGGAGGGCATCCGCTTCCGGGTGGGCATCTTCACGAACCTGTCGCAGGACCATCTGGACTTTCACAAGACCATGGAGGCCTACGCCGCGGCCAAGGCGCTGCTGTTCGCGCAGAGCGATGTCGGCATCGTCAACGCGGACGACGATTGGGCGCACGTCATGCTCGAGCACGCCAAATGCCCGATGCACACCTATTCCGCCAAACGCAACGACGCCGACCTCGTGGCCAAGGACATCCGCCTGAGCGCGTCGGGCGTGCGCTTTGTCGCCATGCACGGCGATGCGATCGCGCGCATGCGCCTCGGCATCCCCGGCATGTTCTCGGTCTACAACGCGCTGAGCGTCATTGCTTGCGCCTGCGCGCTCGGCATTTCGCTCGGCGACTGCGCCGCCGCGCTCGACACGGCAAAGCCCGTCAAGGGCCGCGCCGAGGTGCTCGAGACCGACGGGGATTACGCCATCCTCATCGACTACGCCGTCACGCCCGACGCCATCGACAACATCCTCACGACGGTGCGCGAGTTCGCACCCGCGCGGCTCGTGTTCCTCTTTGGCTGCGGCGGCGACCGGGACCGCGGCAAGCGCCCGAAGATGGGCCGCATCGCGGGCCAGAAGGCGGATTTCGTCATCGTCACGAGCGACAATCCGCGCACGGAAGACCCGGAGGCGATCATCGCCGATATCCTTCCCGGTCTTAAGGAGACGCACACGCCCTATGTCGTGCGGCCCGACCGGCGCGAGGCCATCGCCTACGCGATCGAGAATCACTGCCCCGGCGATGTCATCATCCTCTGCGGCAAGGGCCATGAGGATTACCAGATCATCGGCAAGACGAAAGTGCACATGGACGAGCGCGAGATCGTCGCCGAAATACTCGAGAAGAGGAAGAGAGAGAAATGACACTGAAGCTGATACTGGCGTTCGTCATCGCGTTTGCGGTGTCGGCCGTCGTCGGATTTTTCCTGGTCCCGTATCTCAGACGCATCAAGGCGGGCCAGAGCATCAAGGAAAACGGCCCCACGTGGCACATGTCCAAGCAGGGCACGCCCACCATGGGCGGGCTGATGTTCATCGCCGCGATCGCGGTCGTGTGCCTGTCGGTCGGCTTTGAGTGCATGGCCGAGGGCGAATACGGCCACCTGTTTTGTCTGGCGTTCGCGCTCGTGTTCGGCGCGATCGGCTTTCTGGACGATTATGAAAAGCTCAAAAAGAAGCAGAATCTCGGCCTGACGGCCGGCAAGAAGCTGCTGCTGCAGCTGGCGGCGGCCGTGGCGTTCATTTTCCTCATGCGCCGCTTCGGCTATGTCGCGCTCGACAGCCTGTACATCCCGTTCTGGAACAAGACGGTGCCGGTCTCCGAGCCGCTGTATGTCATCTTCGCGGCCTTCGTCATCGTCGGAACGGTCAACTCCGTGAACCTCACCGACGGTGTGGACGGCCTCGCCGCGAGCACGACGATGCCGGTGTGCATCTTCTTCGCCGTCATCTCCATGCTCTGGGGTGAGCGGTTTTTGTCCCTCGGCGTGTTTGCCTCCGGCATTGCCGGCGGCCTGCTGGGCTTTTTGATCTATAACTTCCACCCGGCGAAGGTGTTCATGGGCGACACGGGTTCGCTCTTTCTCGGCGGCGCGGTCGCGGCGCTGGCCTTTGCCTACGACATGCCGCTCATCCTTGTGACGCTCGGCATCATGTACATCATCGAGGCGCTGTCGGATATCATCCAAGTCGGCTACTTCAAGCTCACGCACGGCAAGCGCGTGTTCAAAATGTCCCCGTTCCACCACCATCTCGAGATGGGCGGCTGGACGGGCCACAAGTGGAAGGAAACGCAGATCGTGGCGCTGTTTGCCGGCGTGACGGTGCTGTTTGCAGTTTTGTCGTTCATCGGCGTGTTCCACCGCTTCGGCGTGTGAGGCGCGCGCCGCGGTGCAGGGAGGTGCTTATATGAATATTTCCGATCTGAGACTTCCCGCGCGCCGCTCGGGCGCGGCCGCCGGGCCGAAGCGCGGCAGCTTCGACCTGCCGTTTTTCGTGCTCACGCTTCTGCTGCTGACGATCGGCGTCATCATGGTACTCTCGTCGAGCTTCGCCCGCGCGTATGCGCAGGGCAAGTCGCCGACGTACTACTTCGTGCGCCAGGCGGCCTTTGCCGTGGCCGGCGTTGTGGCCATGATCTTGCTGTCCAAAGTGCGCATGGCGACCTACCGCCGTCTGTCGCTGCTGGTGCTGGGCGTGAGCATCTTCCTGCTTGCCGTCGTCTGGATCCCGCACATCGGCACTCGCGTCAACGGTGCGCGCCGGTGGCTGAGCCTCGGCTTCACGACGTTTCAGCCGTCGGAGATCGCAAAGATCGCGGTCGTGCTGTTTTTCTCCAGCATGATCTGTACCTATAAAGAGCAGATGCAGACGTTCCGCTACGGTGTCGTGCCGTTCATGGTCGTCACGGTCATCATCGTCGGCCTGCTGATGCTCGAGCCGCATCTGTCGGCGTCCATCATCATCATGGCGCTTGCGATCGTGATGATGTTTGTCGGCGGCATCAAGCTCTCGTACCTGCTCGTCGGCATGGGCAGCGCGGGCGCGCTGCTGCTCATCGCAAGCAAATTCGTGCCCTATGTGCACAAGCGCATCGTGTCCTGGCGCGACCCGTTTGCCGATACGAGCGCGGCCGGCTATCAGATCGTGCAGTCGCTGTATTCCATCGGCTCGGGCGGCTTTCTCGGGCTCGGCCTCGGCCAGAGCCGGCAGAAGTACCTCTATCTGCCCGAGGAGCACAATGACTATATCTTTTCCATCGTCTGCGAGGAGCTCGGCTATGTCGGTGCCATTGCGATCCTGATCCTGTTTGCGCTGCTCATCTGCCGCGGCTACTGGATCGCCGCGCACTCGCCCGACCGCTACAGCTTCCTCGTCGGCATCGGCATCACGACGCTGCTGTCGATCCAGGTGTTTTTGAACATCGCGGTCGTCACGAACCTCATCCCCTGCACGGGCATCTCGCTGCCGTTTTTCAGCTACGGCGGCACAGCGCTGCTCATGCAGCTCGGGGAGATGGGCATCATCCTGAGCATCTCGCGCGACATTCCGACGAAAAAAGCGCGCTAGTTTCTGACTTTGAAGTGTATATCCGGCAGCCCGCGGCGGCCTTCGGCGCGGACTGCCCGATTTCCGTTTTTGATCCTGGGAGGCATTGCTATGAATTTTCTCTTTACCTGCGGCGGCACCGCAGGCCACATCAACCCCGCGCTCGCGGTCGCGGGCATCCTGCGCGACCGGATGCCCGACTGCGGCATCCTCTTCGTCGGCGCCAACGGCAAGATGGAGACCGACCTCGTCCCGCGCGCGGGCTACGACATCGTGACCGTGGAGGTCACGAACATCCACCGCAGCCTCAAGCCGTCGGAGATCGCGTACAACTTCCGCTCGCTGCACAACGCGCGGCAGGCGACGAAGGACGCGCGCAAGATCATCGAGGACTTTCAGCCTGACGTCGCCATCGGCACCGGCGGCTATGTCTGCTACCCCGTGCTCAAGGCGGCGGCGCAGTTCGGTATCCCCACCGTCGTGCATGAATCCAACGCCGTGCCCGGCCTGACGACGAAGATGCTTGCCGGAGCGGTCGACCGCATCCTCGTCGGCTTCGAGGAGAGCAAGCAGCACTACAGCGAGCAGGAAAAGGTCGTCGTCACCGGCACGCCGGTGCGCGGCGCGTTCACGGCCTGCTCCAAGGCGGAGGCCAAGCGCCAGCTCGGGCTCGACCCGGACAAGCCGCTGGTGGTGTCGGTCTGGGGCTCGCTCGGCGCGTCGTACATGAACGAGGTCATGACGGCGTTCATCACGCGCGCCGCCGTTACGGACGCGCCGTTTGCGCTCATCCACTCGGCCGGGCGCAACGGCTATGAGAAGATGCACGCGGCCCTGCTCGAAAAGTGCCCGGCCGATCTCGCCGCGCACGGCATGGACGTGCGGCCGTATATTTATGACATGCCGCTCGTCATGGACGCGGCCGATCTCGTGCTCTGCCGCGCGGGCGCGTCCACGCTCGCGGAGCTCTCGTGCATCGGCAAGCCCGCGATCCTCATCCCGTCGCCGAACGTCACGAACAACCATCAGGAGCGCAACGCGCGCGTGCTCGAGCACGCCGGCGGGGCGAAGGTGCTGCTCGAGGGCGCGTTCACGGCGGACGATCTGTATAACCTCGTCAGCGACCTGCTCGCCGACCCCGCGCAGCTTGCGCAGATGGCGCGGAACATGAAATCCGCCGGCGTTGCCGACGCCGCCGAGCGCATTGCCGATCTGGTGCTGAAACTGGCCGACCGGCACGCAAAATGACAATCTCGCGTTTCTCTGCATAGGATGGCATGAATTTGCTGTGCGGAGGAAAGATTATGAGCATATGGCACATTTACGGCGGAAACAGACTGACCGGGAGCACTCAGGTGCAGGGCGCCAAGAATGCGGTGCTGCCGATCATGGCGGCATCCGTGCTCGCCGGCAGTGAGACGGTTCTGCACAACGTGCCCGACCTGAAGGACGTGACGATCACGCTGCGCATCCTGCGCCATCTCGGCTGCACGGCGGAGCGCGACGGGGACACGGTGCGCATTGATTCCCGCGGCATGAACCGCGACTTCATCCCGCACGATCTCATGCGGGAGCTGCGCTCCTCGGTCATTTTTCTCGGCGCGATCCTCACGCGCTTCGGAACGGCGAGCCTGTCCATGCCGGGCGGGTGCGAGCTCGGCCCGCGGCCAGTGAACCTGCACCTCGACGCGCTGCGCGCGCTCGGCGCGGAGGTCACGGAGCGCGGCGGAGACATCGTCTGCTGCGCGCACGATCTGAAGGGGCGGCGCATCCTGCTGCCGTTTCCGAGCGTCGGCGCGACGGAAAACGCCATGCTGGCCGCCTGCGCGGCGGCGGGGGAGACGGTCATCTGCAACGCCGCGCGCGAGCCGGAGATCCGCGACCTGCAGTGCTACCTGCGCAAGCTGGGCGCGCGCATTTCCGGCGCCGGCACATCGACGGTCACGGTCAGCGGCTTCCGGCCGCAGCCGTTTGTGGAGCACACGATCATGCCGGACCGCATCGTCGCGGCGACGATTTTGTGTGCCGGAGCCGCCTGCGGCGGCGATGTGGAGCTGCAGGGCGTCGATCCGGACCATTTTTTGACCGTTCTGGACTCGCTTTCCGAGGCAGGGTGTGCTATAATGAAAACGGCGTCCACCGTGCGCCTGACATCGACCGGGCGGCTCACCGCGCCGCGGCCGGTCGTCACGCAGCCGTATCCGGGCTTTCCCACGGATGCGCAGCCGCCGCTCATGGCTGCCTGCCTGAAGGCGAAGGGCACCACGGTGTTCACCGAAAACATCTTCACCAACCGTTATCGTCATGCCGAGGAGTTCCGGCGTCTGGGCGCAGCCGTCAGCATCGAGGGGCGCGTGGCCTATGTCACCGGCGTCGACCGGCTCATCGGCGCGCCGCTCACATCGAGCGACCTGCGCGGCGGCGCGGCCATGATCGTGGCCGGCCTCTCCGCCGAGGGCGAGACCGAGATCCTCGACAACGGCTATATCAACCGCGGCTACGACCGCTTCGATGCGTGCCTGTCGGCGCTTGGGGCCGATGTGCGCTGCGCGGCGCCGCGGTGAAAGGAATCACCTGTCTATGAAACAATCGAAGCAGCCCGGGCCGCGCCGCGCGCGCCGGCCCCGCCGCCCATCCGGCGGCCGGGGCAGGTCGCTGCTGCAGCCGCTGATCTTTCTGCTGATCTGCGCGGCGCTCGTCCTGGGCATGAGCGTATTTTTCCGTGTTGCAAAGATCGAGGTCGTGGGCAACTCCATCTACACGGCCGAGGAGGTCGTCGAGGCCTCCGGCATTGGCACGGGCGACAATCTGTTTTTCATCAACCGTTTCTCGGCCGCCAGCCGCATCTTCAGCAAGCTCCCGTATGTGGACAAAGCGAAGGTCACGCGCGCGCTGCCCAACCGCGTCACCATCACGATCCAGGAGAGCAGCGCCATGGCCTATGTTCAGGTGGATGGCGGTTACTGGGTTTTGGACCAGAACTGCAAGCTGCTCAAATCCGTCACGGAGAGCGAGTTGACCGGCCTTGCCCGGGTCGACGGCATTACGCCGGTCGAGCCGAAGGTCGGCGAGGTGCTCAACGCCGGTGAGGCCGATGCGCCGAAGGTCACGTATCTGGCGGCGATCCTCGGCCAGCTGCTCACGCGCGACATGGCGTCCAAGGTCACGGTCATCGACCTGTCGGATGCGTCCAACCCCGGCTTCACCTATGACGGACGATTCACGGTGCGCCTCGGCGCGAATGAAAATGTCGAGTACAAATTCGGTATGCTGCAAAGCGCGGTCTCCCAGCTCACGGCCAGCGATGCCGGCACCATCGACCTGTCGATCGACAAACGCGCACATTTCAGCCCCGGCTGATTGTTCACAAAAAAAGATTGACCTGATAAGGAAAACGATATAAAATGGGAAAGAATAAGAACAAACAGAAGCGCAACCCGCCAAAAAACGGCTTCCAGAGCGCGCATGCGCCGGCCGCCGATACAAATAGAAACAACAGGGAGGAACCGAATATGTCCTTTGCTACCGAGTCCGGTCCGGAAAATGTCGTCACCATCAAGGTCGTTGGCGTCGGCGGGGCCGGCAACAACGTCGTAAACCGCATGGTTAAGTCCGGCACTCAGGGAATTGAGTACGTGGCTGTCAATACAGATAAGCAGGCTCTGGCCGTTTCGAGCGCGGATCAGAAGATCCAGATCGGCGAGAAGCTGACCCATGGTCAGGGCGCCGGCAGCGATCCTGACGTCGGCAAGCGCAGCGCCGAGGAGAGCCGCAACAACATCGCCAAGAGCCTGGAGAATGCGGACATGGTCTTCATCACCGCCGGCATGGGCGGCGGCACCGGCACGGGCGCAGCGCCCACGATCGCGGACATCGCCCGCGAGGCCGGCATCCTGACCGTCGGCGTCGTCACCAAGCCCTTCAAGTTCGAGGGCAAGCGCCGCATGGATCAGGCCATGGTCGGCATCAACGAGCTGCTGGGCAAGGTCGACTCCCTGCTCATCATCCCGAACGACCGGCTGAAGTTCGCCACCGACCAGAAGGTCACGCTGGCCAACGCCTTCGAGATCGCGGACGATGTCCTGCGTCAGGCCGTCGTGAGTATCTCGGACCTCATTAAGAACACCGGCTTCATCAACCTCGACTTTGCGGACGTCACCTGCGTCATGAAGGACGCCGGCTTCGCCCACATGGGCGTCGGCCGCGCCGCCGGCAAGGGTAAGGCGGAGGACGCCGCCCGCATGGCCGTGGCCAGCCCCCTCATGGAGACGTCCATCAACGGCGCGCGCGGCGTGCTCATCAACATCACCGGCTCTGAGGATATGGGCCTGGAGGATGTCGAGACGGCCGCAAACCTCGTTCAGGAGGCTGCGCACCCGGACGCCAACATCATCTTCGGTGCGAGCTTCGATCCCTCGCTCGACGACGAGATCCGCGTGTCCGTCATTGCCACCGGCTTCGACGAGCCGGGCAAGGCGCAGGCCGAGCAGGCTGCCGCCGCTCCGGCGCAGGCCCCCGCTGCCGGCCTCTACACGGCCGCGGCGACCGCTGCCAAGGCTGCTGCTCCGGCTGCGGCCCCGGCCGCTCCGGCGACGCCGGCTCCGGCCGCTGCCCCGGCTGCGGACGCTGCCGCGCCCGCGGAGGAAGATCCGTTCGACAGCATCTTCAAGATCTTCAATTCCAAGTAATTCGACATTTTTTGACCAAAACCGCCTTCGCTCCTGTGAAGGCGGTTTTTGCATTCCAACGGAGGAGGCAGCCGCTTGAAAAACTGGCGTATTACCCGCGTTCTGATGTCCATGGCGGACACGTTTCTCGCCCGGCGCGTGACGCGCTCGGCGGCCGAGCTCGCCTACTGCATGGTCATGGCGCTGTTCCCGGCCATCATCTGCATATACGACCTGCTCGCGCTCATCCTGCGCGACCCGGCCGCCGTGCTGCGCATCGTCGAGACGCTCGTGCTCCCGCGCGAGACGCAGGCGCTCGTATCGGACTTTCTGACTTACGTGTCCGGCAACACGAGCGAGGTCATGTTCTTTGCCGCGCTGCTGGTCATGATCACGAGCGCGTCGGCCGCTTTCCGCGCCATGGCCGCCATCGTCGGCGAGATCCACGGCGGCAAACGCTTCGGCATCGTGCGCAGCACGATCGTGAGCGTGGCCTTTTCCGTGGCGTTTCTGCTGGTGCTGTACCTGTGCATCCTGCTCATGCTGACCGGCAAGCACTTTCTGCTCTGGCTCGATGCGCTGCTGCCGCATGTGAGCATCGTCTGGTCATGGACATGGCTGCGGTTTTTGATCCTGTTTGCCATTCTGCTGATGATGATCCTGATCCTCTACCGGCTCACCACGCCGCGCCGGCCGCAGCACCGGGTGCTGCCGGGGGCGGTGTTTTCCGCCGTGGCGATCGTGTGCATGAGCATCCTGCTGTCGTGGCTGATCGGCAACAGCACAAAGTATTCCCTCGTGTACGGATCGCTCGCTTCGGCCGTGATCCTGCTGTTCTGGTTTCAGGCGTTCGGACTGCTGCTGATCCTTGGCGTGCTGCTCAACCATGCGCTTGAGGTGACTGCGGAACAAGAACCGTAGATGTGCCTGCTTCCTCGGAAAAGTTTGGAATCTTCCTTTACAAACCGACAATTTTCACGTATGATAATTGGTTAAGAAGAGTTTGTGAGCCGAAGACGGCTTTTGCGCCGAAAAATTGATCGAATTCAGATTTTTTTGCAATAAAATTCGTTTTCAGGCATTATTCTCATGTGGGGTAATTCTATGCAAAATGATGATATGCACAGCGCCGGTTCGTGCATGGCCAGCGGCCAGCCGCCGGATGATGCGCTCATACTGCGCATCGCGCAGGGGGATACTGCGGCACTGGAAGTGCTGTATCGCCAGACGTCCTCCTCCATTTACGGCTTCGCGCTGTCCATCCTTCGGGATCCTGTGGCGGCGGAGGACGTGATGCAGGACACGTTTGTGAGCGTGATGCAGTCGGCACCGGGCTATCAGCCGTCGGGCAAACCGATGGCGTGGCTGCTGACGATCGCGCGCAATCTGGCGTTGATGCGCCTGCGCAAGGCAGAAAGTAAGAACCTGTCCTTTGATGAGCTGTTTCATGTGGAGGATACGCATGACGCTTATCAGACGACGGAAAACCATATGGTGCTTGAAAAAGTGCTGCATACGCTCACGGACGGCGAGCGGCAGATCGTGATGCTGCACGCGCTGTCCGGACTCAAGCACAGAGAAATTGCCGACCTGCTGGGTATCCCGCAGGCAACCGCTATTTCACGCTATAACCGCGCGCTGGCAAAGCTGCGCAATTCGATGGGAGGTGACGATCTTGACCGATAAGGAATTGCTGGAACGGCTGCGGGCTGAGGTCGCCGCCGTAACGCCGGATTGCTGGAGCGGCATCCTTGCGCGCGTCCAGTCTCCGGCGCAGCAGCCGGAGGAAGCGCCGGTCGTCCCGATGCCGGAGCGCAAGCGCCGCAGTGCCTGGCGGGGCTGGGTCGCCGCAGCGGCAGTGTTTTTCCTGGTCATCCTCGGTGGCGGGCTGTATGCTACGCAGGTGCCAGGCGGCGTCGCCACGCTCGATGCCAACCCCAGCATCGAGCTGACGGTCAATAAGCTCGGCCGCGTCCTGTCTGCCCGTGCGTGCAATTCGGACGCACAGCTTGTGCTCGACGGTCTGGAGCTGCGCAACCAGTCCCTGCAGACGGCGGCGGACGCGATCGTCGCCAATATGCAGGCGAACGGCTATGTCTCGGCGGATGCGAATTCGATCCTTGTGACGGTCGAGGCCGGCAAGGGCGATGCGCGCTTGTGCGGCCGGCTGGCGGACGCTGTGGAAAGCGCCCAGACGGACTGCGGCATGGAGTCGGCGGTCCTTGCACAGGTGCTCGAGGACGATCCTGCGCTGGAGGCGTATGCCTCTGCCGTGGGCGTCAGCGCCGGCAAGGCAATGCTGATCCGGCAGATCAGCGCCCAGGTGCAGGATCTGACCGGCAGCGAGCTGGTCGGCCTGCCGATCAATGACCTGAACATTCTGGCGGCGTCCAACCAGGTGGAGCTTTCCGGCATCGAATCCATCGGCGCTGCCAGCACCGGCGTATATGTTCCGTATGACAAGGCGCTGCAGGCGGCGCTTACGTGCTGCGGCCTGACTACGGATGACGTGACCAGGGCGAGTATGCGCTTTACGCTCATTGACGGCGAGATGGTCATGGAGTTCGTGCTCTCGGACGGCGAGCGGCACTATGTGTGCAGCGTCGATGCCGAAACGACTGAGGTCTGCCGCCTGACGGGCGATGAGCCGAAGCGGCCGGAAGAGGCGGAGATCGTTCCGGTCTCGCCGGTGGTGCGGCCGAATTCGCCCGTGACGCCGGCGCCGACTCCGACGCCCACCCCGATGCCGGAGCCGACACCGACACCGACGCCGATGCCGACGCCTGCCCCGACGCCGACTCCGACGCCGACGCCGCCCGTCGGCCCGGTCACGCAGGAGCAGGCGCTGAAGATCGCCATTGCGGCGGCCGGTATCTCGGAGAGCGACCTGGCCGCGTGGGATGTTCAGCTCGACGAGAGTGGTGTGCAGCCGGTCTACCGCGTGACGCTTACGACGGTGTACTACTTCCACCCCCGCTACGTCGTGGCTGTCGATCAGCAGACCGGAACGGTGCTCTCGGTGGAACGGTCCGCATAATTCAAGCAACGAAAAGGACGCCCGGTCGGGCGTCCTTTTTTGCTGCGCGCAGATATGGCGCATCCCTCTGCCGGTGGGGCAGAGGGATGCACGACTTCAGTTCATGAATTTTTCGATCGCCTGATTCAACTCGTCGATGGCCTGCTGGTCGCCGGTCTCCACAGCGTCGGCCAGACAGTGGTCGATGTGATCCTTCAGGATGATCTTTGCTGTGTTGTTGAGCGCCGAGCGCACGGCTGCGAGCTGGATGAGCACCTCGGCACAGTCGCGCCCGTCCTCTACCATGCGCTTGACCGACTCCAGATGGCCGATCGCGCGGGCCAGCCGGTTGATGACCGCCTTGGTCTGCGTGTGGGTGTGCGGGTGCGCGTGGGTGTGCCCCTCGCCGCCGTGGCAGTGGGTGATGACGTTGCCGTTCTCGTCCACGTGCGTGTGCACCATCGTGTTGGGATCCTGTTCCGCCATGGTATCATCTCCTGTCATTTCGCCGCAATTTTACCGTGTTTTGCGCCGCTTGTCAATGCGCAGCCTCAGTAACCGTCGGCCTGCAGCGCGGCGCGCAGCTTCTCGATGGCCTTTTTCTCGATGCGTGAGACGTATGACCGGCTGATGCCGCAGCGCTGCGCGGTCTCGCGCTGCGTCAGCGCCTCACCGCCGCCGATGGCATAGCGCAGGCGGATGATCTCCGCTTCACGCGCATCGAGCACTTCGCCGATGCAGCGCCGCAGCGCCCGGCTGACCTCGTCCGCCTGGAGGTGTTCGTCCATGTCGTCGTCCTCGGACAGGATGTCGATCAGCGACAGGTTGTTGCCGTCGCCGTCCGTGTCGAGCACGTCCGAGAGCAGCATTTCCGACGCATTCTTGCGCGTGCTGCGAAAATACATCAGGATCTCGTTTTCGGCGCACTTGCTGGCGTACGTCGCCAGACGCACGCCCTTGTCGGGCCGGTAGGTGTTGATGCCCTTGATGAGCCCGATCGTGCCGATCGAGATCAGGTCGTCCGTGTCATCATAGTGCGTGTAGTATTTTTTGATGATGTGCGCCACCAGCCGCAGGTTGCGCTCAATGAGCACGTTGCGCGCCTCCAGATCGCCCTGCAGCCAGGCGTCGAGATATTTGCGCTCCTCGGCCTCGCTCAGCGGACGCGGGAACGAGCCGCCGGGCGTCAGGCGCAGCATCAGAAATGCACTGCTCATCATCAGCATCAGGGTACTGTACAGCATTTTCAGCCCTCCGTTTCTGCCTGTGGCCATTCTATTCGGCGGCTGCAAGTACACTTGCCTGCCACACAATTTTCCGGATGTGCGCAAATGTTACACAACAAAGCGTTGATTACTGAATAAAAAATGACGGTGCGACGAAGAAAATCATACGTTATACTTGACAAAATGCCCAAAAAGCGTTAATCTTTGAACAGAAGGCCATCCCGGATTGAAAAATGGCCGGTGTGCTCAAAATTGAAAGGAGAACATATCATGGATTACAAAACTCTGAGTGTGAAGACGTTTATCGAGGACATGAACGGCAAAGAGATCATGATGAAGACGGTTCCGTCCCTGACCAAGTATCCCCTGAAGCTCTTCTACAAGAAGACCGTCGGCGACATCGTCAATCTCGTTCGCAGCAAGAAGCTCGTTCCGGAAGATGCCATCCAGGCTTTCATCAAGGACGTCGAGGCGCTCTAAGTTATCTCATATGCAACAGATCCCCTGCCAGCCGGCAGGGGATCGTTTTTTGCCTGCCCGGTTTACATAACTCTTATTTTTGCGCTGAAACGCAAAAAACCGGATTGACAATCCGTTCAACTTGTGATACAAAGTAAGAAAAGTAATACAATTCTTACAGGAGGCGGATCGCATGGAGACCATGCAGGACAAATTCATGACCACGGTGCGCATCGGCCCAAAGGGGCAGATCGTGATCCCGAAGGAGGTGCGCGCGATGTTTGGGCTCGCGCCGGGGGACTCGCTCATCCTGCTGGCAGACCGCGAGCGCGGCATCGCGCTGCAGAGCAGCAGCTACTACGATTCGTTCGTGCGCGCGGTGTTCGATCAGGGCGCGCAGGCGGCCGCGCCGGATGTGCCCGAGGCCGAGACGAAGGTGTTTGCCTCCGCGCTGGAGCGGGAGCTGAAGAAGGGGGACGGCAAGTGAACATTCTGGAAGTGGAGGGCCTGTGCAAGACCTATCCGGCGTTTGCGCTGCGCGATGTGTCGTTCGCAGTCGAGCCGGGGACGATCATGGGCTTCATCGGCCGCAACGGCGCCGGCAAGAGCACGACCATCAAGTCCATGCTCAACCTCGTGCACCCGGACAGCGGCCGCGTGACCATGTTTGGCCAGGATTTTTACGCCAACGAGCCGGCCTGCAAGCAGCAGCTCGGCGTGGTGCTCGGCGGTGTGGATTTTTACCCGAATAAGAAGCTGCGCAGCATCACGAACGTGACGCGGACGTTTTACGACCGCTGGGACGAGGACAAATACCGGCACTATCTGCAGCTGTTCGCGCTCGACGAGACGAAGAAGGTCTCGCAGCTCTCGTCCGGCATGCGCGTGAAGTATATGCTCGCGCTTGCGCTCTCGCACGATGCGCGCCTGCTCATCCTTGACGAGCCGACGAGCGGACTCGACCCCGTGTCGCGCGACGAGCTCATGGAGCTGTTTCGCGGCGTGGTCAAAAGCGGCGAGCGCAGCATCCTGTTTTCGACGCATATCACGTCCGATCTCGAAAAGTGCGCCTCGCACATCACGATGATCAAGGACGGGCAGATCCTGTGCAGCGACACGCGCGACGGGTTTCTCGCGCGCTATCGCGCGCAGTTCGGCGACGGGCAGATGTCGCTCGAGGACATTCTTGTGCGCGTGGAAAGGAGAAGCTATGACAGCGAAGATTTTCTCTAAGGACCTGCGCCTTGCAGCGCACCCGATGATGTACGTGTTCGCGCTCTTCGGCGTCATGCTCATCATCCCGAACTATCCGTACACGGTCGTATTTTTCTACGGCCTGCTCGGCATTTTCTTCACGTTTCTCAACGGCCGCGAGAACAAGGACGTCTATTACTGCGCCGTGCTGCCGGTCACGAAGCGTGACCAGGTGCGCGCCCGCGCCTGGCTCGTCGTGGCGGTGGAGCTGGCGGAGCTCGTGATCGCGGTCCCGTTTGCGTTCCTCTCCGCGCGCATCAATCCCAACGGCACGAACCTCGCCGGCATCGACGCAAACGTCGCGCTCTTCGGCTGTGTGCTGCTGATCTACGGCGTGTTCAACGTTGTGTTCCTGCCCGTGTTTTATAAGACGGCCATCCGCGCCGGGCGAGCGTTTCTGCTCGCGGTCATCCCGATGACGGTGCTCATGGTGCTCGTCGAGGCGCTGTCCCATTTTCCGGTCGTCGGGCCGTATCTCGATGCGACCGACGCGGCCGGTCAGGTGCGGCAGCTGCCGGTACTGGCCGTGGGGCTGGCGGCGTTTGCGCTGCTGTCGTGGCTGGCATACCGGAAGGCGGCCAAAAACTACGAGCGGGTCGATCTGTGACGGGGGACTTGCCGGAACGCGAAAAATATGCTATCCTGAAAAGCAGCTCGTGTGAGCTGCTTTTCATTTTTTCGTCCGGGAGGGATCTGCATGAAGAACAAACGTCTCTGGCTGTCGGTGACGCTGACGGTCCTGGTCGTCGTATGCGCCATGCTCATCCTATCGCGCATCAACGAGACGCGCAGCGACGCCGCGCCCGCCGCGCCGACGGATCTGATTCTCCCGCCGGACATCCAGACGACGGCGCAGCCCGATACGAAGAAGTATGACGACCTGCCGGATGTGGATATTTCCTCTTGGGAGTATCTCATTGCGAGTCAGGCGCATAATATCAGCGACTATGTTCCGGATGTGAGCAAGATCAGCGGCTCGCAGTCCACGTTCGATTCCCGCGCCGTCGACGCGCTCAATGCGCTGCTCAAAGCGGCCAGGGACGCCGGCTGGAGTCCGTATATCTACTGCGCCTACCGTCCGTACCTGACGCAGGAGCAGCAGTATGAGGATCAGGTCAGCGAGAATATGCGCAAGGGCGACACGCGTGACGAGGCTGAGACGGCCGCAGCGCGCGTGGCCGCGCCCCCCGGCACGAGCGACCATCAGACCGGCCTCGGCGCGGACATCGTTGACCAGTACTATTCCTCGCTGAGCGTGGACACGGTCAACGCGCGCTTTCTGACCTGGCTCGCCGACAACTGCGCTGACTACGGTTTCGTCATCCGCTACCCGTCGGACAAGGTCAGCATCACCGGACGCAACGAGCCGTGGCACGTGCGCTATGTCGGCGACGCGGCGGCGCGGTTCATGACCGAGCACAACCTCTGCCTGGAGGAATTCGTGGCGTTGTACCAGTAAGTGTCCGGCGGCGCAAAAAAAGGCTTGCATTGTCCGGCGCGGGATGGTATGATATTGCCGTACGAAGGAAGCAGGATTTGACAGAGTGGGCACTCGCCCACTCTTTTTCTTGATGTCTTTCGAAGTGTCAGAAAATGGAATGGTGATCTATGAGTAAATTGACAGATGCCGTCCTGGCGCTGGCCGGGCCTGTGGCCGTGCAGCAGGGATGCGAGATCTGGGACGTGGAGTACGTCAAGGAAGCGGGCAGCCGCTACCTGCGCGTGTATATCGACAAGCCGGACGGCGTGTCGATCCAGGACTGCGAGGATTTCAGCCGTGCGCTCGATCCGATCCTCGACGAGGCCGACCCCATTCCCGACAGCTATATTTTCGAGGTGTCGTCCGCGGGTGCGGAGCGGCAGCTCAAGCGCCCGGGCGATTTCGAGCGCTTTCTCGGCGCGCAGGTCGAGGTGCGGCTCTACCAGCCGGTCGACGGCAGCAAGGTGCACATTGGCACGCTCGAGCAGTATGACAACGGCGACGTGACCGTCTCTGACGGCAAGACCAGCCGTGTCTTTCAAAAATCCGCCATCGCACAGGTGCGCCTGCACCTGACCATATAAGGAAAGGGAATTCGACCATGAACGCAGAATTTTTTGACGCAGTTGCAGATATCGAAAAAGAAAAAGGTATTCCGCGCGAATATATGTATGAGAAGATCCGTCAGGCCATGCTGACGGCGTTCCGCAAGGACACGCCCGACTGCGAGGACAACGTGGAGGTCATTCTCGACGAGGCGAAAAAGAAGATCGAGATGGTCGTCAAGAAGACGGTCGTCGCGCGCGTCATCGACCCGTATGTTGAGATCAGCGAGGAGGCGGCGCACCGCATCAGCAAGCGCGCCAAGATCGGCGACGTGGTCAGCGTCCCGGTCGAGACCAAGCAGTTCGGCCGCATCGCGGCGCAGGCTGCCAAGCAGGTCATCATTCAGGGCATCCGCGAGGCGGAGCGCGGCATGATCTACGAGGAGTTCAACTCCAAGGAGCACGAGATCCTCACCGGCGTCGTCAATAAGATCGACCCGCGCACCGGCTGCGCGTTTTTGAAGATCAGCTCCAACTCGGACTATACCGAGGCCATGCTCGCCCCGGCGGAGTGCATCCGCGGCGAGGTGCTGCATGAGGGCGACCGCATCAAGGTCTACGTGGTCGAGGTGCGCAACAGCACGCGCGGCCCGCAGGTGCTCATCAGCCGGACGCATCCGGGCCTGGTCAAGCGCCTGTTCGAGTTGGAAGTGCCGGAGATCTTTGACGGCACGGTCGAGATCAAGTCCATCGCCCGTGAGGCCGGCAGCCGCACGAAGATGGCCGTCTGGGCGGAAGATCCGGTCATCGACCCGATCGGCGCGTGCGTCGGCCCGAAGGGCGGCCGTGTCGCAAGCGTCGTCAACGAGCTCGGCGGCGAGAAGATCGACATCGTCAAGTACAGCGAGGTGCCGGAGGAATTCATTGCGGCCGCACTGGCGCCGTCCGAGGTGCTGGAAGTGACCCTGCTCGACGAGGGCAAGAGCTGCCGCGTCATCGTGCCGGATAACCAGCTCTCGCTCGCAATCGGCAAGGAAGGGCAGAATGCCCGCCTGGCCGCGAAGCTCACCGGCTATAAGATCGACATCAAGCCGGAGAGCGAGGCATAAACCGAAAGGAGGCAGTCACCCATGCCCAAGTCCATTCCCCAGCGGCAGTGTGTCGGCTGCCGTGAAAAGAAGCCCAAACCGGAGCTGATCCGGGTGGTGCGCGCGCCCGACGGGGCCATCTCGCTCGATGCGCGCGGCAAGGCGGCGGGCCGCGGCGCGTATCTGTGCCCGAAGGCCGCGTGCCTGAAAAAGGCGCAGAAGAACCACGCGCTCGAGCGCGCGTTCGACGTGCCCATTCCGGCGGAGATCTATGAGCAGCTCGCAGCGGAACTGGAGGTGCTCGGCGACGGATAAAGCAGCCAACTATCTCGGCCTCATGCGCAAGGCCGGGCGCATCGCGCTCGGGGAGCATGACGCCGGAGCGGCGGCGCGTGCCGGCAAGGCGTGCCTGCTGCTGCTGGCGCAGGACGCATCGGACAATGCGCGCAAGCGCGCCGAGGGCTTTGCCCATGCGGCGCAGGCGCCGCTGCTGCGCCTGCCGTACACGAAGCAGGCGCTGTCCGACCGGCTCGGCAAGACCGGCTGCGCCATCGCGGCAGTCACCGATCCGGGCCTGGCGAAGGCCTTTGTGTCTGCGCTGGCGCAGGCAGATCCGGAGCAATACAGCAACACGGCGGCAGAGCTTGCCGCACAGACGAGAACAGACACGGGCACGGCACCGACAGGCGGCGGGCGCAACGGCAAGAGGAGGAAACGAGTATGAGCGGATTGATTAAATACAGAGTGCATGAGGTGGCGAAGGATTTCGGCATGACCTCGAAGGAGATCACGCAGATCCTGACGGATTATGCCACCACTCCGAAAAATCATATGCAGGTGCTGGAGGACGACGAGCTCAACGACATCTTTGAGTATCTCACGCAGCACCATCAGGCGGCCAGCCTGGAGGAGCTCTACAAAGTGCCGGACCAGCCGAAGGCCAAGCCGCAGGCAGCCCCGGCCGCGCAGGGCGCTGCGCCCAAGGGCGAAGCCGCACCCGCAAAGCAGCCGCAGCAGGCTGCCCAGCCGCCGCAGCAGCAGCACAAGCCGAAGAAGGACGACAAGCCGCACCAGCCGCGTCAGGTGGCCGAGCGCCGCGTCGTCGATACCCGCGGTGCGACGACGAACCTGTCCAAGTACGACCAGCGTCTGGACGATCTCGTGCCCGAGCGCGCGCAGAATAAGCGTGGCGGCAAGCAGAAGATCCAGAACCGCAACCGTCAGCGTCCGCAGAATCCTGCCGCCGGCGCCAAGCGCCGCCAGGAGGAGCGCGACAAGATGCAGAAGCTGCAGCTGGAGATCGCAAAAAAGCAGCAGCTCAAGGTCCAGATCCCGGACACGATCTCCGTCGGCGAGCTCGCCTCCCGCATGAAGAAGACCGGTGCCGAGGTCGTGCGCCGTCTCGTGAAGATGGGCGTCATGGCGTCGCTGTCCGATACCATTGATTACGATACCGCCGCGCTCGTGGCCATGGAGCTCGGCTGCAAGGTCGAGCACGAGGTCATCGTGACGGTCGAAGAGCGCCTGATCGACGACCGCGAGGACAGCGAGGACGAACTCGTCCCGCGCGCCCCGGTCGTGGTGGTCATGGGCCACGTCGACCACGGCAAGACCAGCCTGCTCGACCGCATCCGCCGCACGAACGTCGCGGCCGGTGAGGCCGGCGGCATTACGCAGCACATCGGCGCTTACCGCGTCATGGTCGACGGCAAGCCCGTCACCTTCCTCGATACCCCGGGCCATGAGGCGTTCACGTCCATGCGTGCCCGCGGCGCTATGGTCACGGATATCGCCATCCTCGTCGTCGCGGCCGATGACGGCATCATGCCGCAGACGATCGAGTCGATCAACCACGCAAAGGCCGCCGGCATCCCGCTGGTCGTGGCCATCAACAAGATGGATGTCCACGGCGCGAACCCCGACCGCATCAAGCAGCAGCTCACGGAGTACGGTCTCGTGCCCGAAGAGTGGGGCGGCGAGACGATCGTCTGCCCGATCTCGGCCAAGACCGGCGAGGGCGTGGACAAACTGCTCGAAAACCTGGTCCTGCTCGCCGAAATTCTGGAGCTCAAGGCCAATCCCAACCGTGCCGCCCGCGGCACAGTCATCGAGGCCCGCATGGACAAGGGCCGCGGCCCGATCATGACCGTGCTCGTGCAAAACGGCACGCTCCATCAGGGTGACATCATCATCGCCGGCACGGCCGTCGGCCGTGTGCGCACGATGACCAACGATAAGGGTCAGCGCGTGACGAAGGCCGGCCCGTCCATCCCGGTCGAGATCGCCGGCATGTCCGAGGTGCCGAGCGCGGGCGACAAGTTCAACGCCGTCGCCGACGAGCGCATGGCGCGTGAGCTCGTCGAGGAGCGCAAGCAGCAGAAGAAGGATGCCGCCAACGCCGGCAGCAAGAAGGTCTCGCTCGACGACCTGTTCTCCCGCATCCAGCAGGGCGAGATGAAGGACTTCAACATCATCGTCAAGGCCGACGTGCAGGGCAGCGCCGAGGCTGTCAAGTCCTCGCTCGAGAAGCTCTCGAACGATGAAGTGCGCGTGCAGGTCATCCACTCCGGCGTCGGCGCCATCAACGAGTCCGACGTCATGCTCGCCGCCACGTCGAATGCGATCATCGTCGGCTTCAACGTCCGCCCGGACGCGGCCGCGCGCGACAACGCCGCCCGCAGCAATGTGGAGATCCGTATGTACCGCGTCATCTACGACTGCATCAACGAGATCGAGGCGGCCATGAAGGGCATGCTCGCCCCGAAGTTCCAGGAGCAGATCATCGGCCACGTCGAGATCCGCCAGACCTTCAAGGTCTCCAAGGTCGGCACCGTCTGCGGCGGCTACGTCACCGACGGCAAGATCGTGCGCAACAGCAAGGTCCGCGTCGTGCGCGACAACATCGTCGTGTTTGAGGGCGACCTCGCGTCCCTGCGCCGCTTCAAGGACGACGTCAAGGAAGTCGCCGCCGGTTATGAGTGCGGCCTGCAGGTCGATAAGTACAACGACGTCAAGGTCGGCGACGTGATCGAAGTGTATGTCATGGAGGAGATCAAGCAGTAAAAGGAGTTTCCTATGGCTTCCAACAAATTGGCAAGAACGAATGATGATATCCAGCGCGTGCTGGCAAACCTGCTCACCCAGGTCAAAGACCCCCGGGTGCAGCAGGGGATGATCAGCGTCACCCGCGTCGAGACGACGGGCGACCTGCGCTATTCAAAAGTCTGGCTTTCCGTGCTCGGCATGGAAAACGAGAAGGAATTCAAAAAGGGGCTGCGTTCGGCCTCCGGCTGGCTGCGCCATGAGCTGGGCACCGTGCTGGACCTGCGCTATACCCCGGAACTGGTGTTTGAGATCGACCACTCGATCGAGGAGGGCGCGCACATCAGCGCCATGATCGAGCATCTGCACGACAAGGACACCGGAAATGAGGCTTGAAGTATGAATGATCGGGAGTTTGCCGCGGCGCTGCGCGACCGCGACGCAATTCTGATCCTGTCGCACCTGCGCCCGGACGGAGACACGCTCGGGAGCGGTGCGGCGCTTTGCAGCGCACTGCGCCGCATGGGCAAGACGGCGTATCTATTCCCCAATCCGGAGACGACAGCGCGCTATCTGCCGTATGTGGCGCAGTTTTTTGCGCCTGCGGATTTTGTGCCTGCGTACGTGGTCGCGGTCGACATTGCGACGCCGAACCTGTTCCCGCAGGGCTTTTCCGGCGCGGTCGATCTGTGCATCGACCACCACCCGTCGAACGCGCTGTATGCCGGCGATACGCTCCTGCACGCGGAAAAGTCCGCCTGCGGCGAGGCGGTGCTCGATGTGATCGAGCTGCTGACCGGCAGCGTCACCGAGCAGGAGGCAAACCTCCTGTACATCGCCGTTACGACGGACACCGGCTGCTTCCAGTACGCGAACACGAACGCCGCCACTCTGCGCGCGGCGGCGCGGCTGCTGGAGCTCGGCGCCGATAACCGGAAGATCAGCATGGACTTTTTCCGCAAGATTTCCCGCGCGCGCATGGCGCTCGTGGGGCAGATCTACTCCGGCATGCGCTTTTTCCGCGGCGGTCAGGTCGCCATCGCGGTCGTCACGCGCGCGCTGATCGACAGCGTACACGCGACGGAGGATGACTGCGACGATATCGCCGGTCTGCCCGGCCGGGCGGAGGGCGCGGTCGTGAGCGTCACGATCCGCGAGCTGCTCGACGGCCGCAGCAAGATCTCCGTGCGCTCGAACCCCGAGGTGGATGCGTGCGCGATCTGCGCGGTCTACGGCGGCGGCGGCCACAAGATGGCCTCCGGCTGCACACTCGACTGCGGCACGGAGACGGCTGTGGAGAAAATCCTTGCAGCCATCGACCAGGTGTGGCCCGCATGAACGGGATTCTGCTGGTCGATAAGCCCGCGGACTGGACGAGCCACGACGTTGTGGCCAAGCTCCGCGGCGTGCTCGGCGAGCGGCGCATGGGCCATTCCGGCACGCTCGACCCGATGGCGACCGGCCTTCTGGTCGTGTTTGCCGGCCGCGCGACGCGCGCGGTGTCGTTCTCCGAAAATCACAGCAAGTGCTATGAGGCGCGCCTGCGCCTCGGCCTCACGACCGATACGCAGGACACGACCGGCACGGTGCTCAGCCGCTGCGACCGGCGCGTCACCCGCACGGAGCTGGAGGCGGTGCTGCCGCAGTTTCGCGGGGATATTCTGCAGACGCCGCCGATGTATTCGGCGCTCAAGGTCAACGGTCAGAAGCTCTATGAGATCGCCCGGCGCGGCGGCGAGGTCGCGCGCAAAACGCGCCCGATCACGATCGAAGAACTGACCGTGCTCGGCGAGGCGGACGGGGACTATGTCCTACGTGTCCGCTGCTCGAAGGGCACCTACATCCGCACGCTCTGCCACGATATCGGCGCGGCCCTCGGCTGCGGCGGCGTGATGAGCGCCCTGCGCCGGACGGCGGTCGGCGGGTATCGCGTGGAGGATGCGCACACCATGGACGCGCTGTGCGCGCTGCCGCGCGAGGCGGCGCAGCGCCTGCTCCTGCCGGTGGACAGCCTCTGGCCGGACGCACCGCGGATCACCGTCGATGCGCGCTCGGAGCGGCTTGCCCGCTGCGGCAATCCGTTTGCACTCGGCGTGCCGGACGGGACTTATCGCATCTATGCTGCGTCGGGGGAGTTTCTCCTGCTGGCGCAGGTCACGGACGGCATGGCCGTCACGATCAAAAGTTTTTTCGAGGTTTCTTGACGTATGGAAAACCAGAAACGGGTCATTGCCCTGGGCTTTTTTGACGGCATTCATATCGGCCACGCCGCGCTCATGCGCCGCACGGTCGCGCGCGCCGGGGAGATGGGCGCCATCCCCACGGTCATGAGTTTTGACGTGCACCCGGACACGCTCGTGCGCGGCACGGAAGTCCCGCTCATCAACAGCGCCCATGGCCGCGAGGAGCTCATCCGCCGCCTGTTCGGCATTGAGAGCGTGGTCTTTATCCACTTTGACCGCACGGTCATGCAGATGCCGTGGCAGACGTTCATCCAGACGCTCGTCGATGAGATGGACGCGGCGGCGTTCGTCGTCGGGCACGATTTCAGCTTCGGCTGGCGGGGCGAGGGCACGGCGGAAAAGCTCACCGCTTACTGCGCCGAGCACGGGCTCGGCTGCGACGTCATTCCCGCCGTCACGCTCGACGGCCGCGTCGTCAGCTCCACTTACATCCGCGAGCTGCTCGAAAACGGCGAGGTCGAGCGCGCCAACGCCTTCCTCGGCCATCCGCACACGCTGTCGGACACGGTGCACTATGGCTACCGCCTCGGCACGAAGATGGGTACGCCCACGATCAACATGCAGTTCCCGGACGGAGTGCTCGTGCCGCGCCACGGCGTGTATGCCGCGAAGGTGTATCTCGACGACGGTAGCGAGCATTATGCCGTCACGAATGTCGGCGTGCGGCCGACGGTCAGCGGCGGCCAGCGCGTGAGCGTCGAGAGCTTTATCCTCGACTACCACGGCAATCTCTACAACCGTCAGGTGCGGCTGGAGTTTTACAAGTTCCTGCGCCCGGAGCGGAAGTTCGACTCCGTCGATGCGCTCAAGGCCCGCATCCTCTACGATGCGAACACGACCCGCGCCTATTTCGAAGCGCAGACCCAGCACGCATAAGAACATACAAAACCCGCGGCCCCGGTACTCAGTACCGGGGCCGCGGGTTTGCGTTTTGGGTTATTGCGGGGCTGACTGCGCGGTCTTGGCCGGCCGGCGGCGGGATTTGCCGCGGCCGCGCTTGCGCGGCTGGGCCGCCTTGGCCTTGTAGTAGCTCTCCATGCTGTCCGTCGCCTGATAGGTCAGGCGCGTGGCGCTCCAGGTGCAGTCGTCCGCCTTGCGGAATTTCAGTCGCACGAGCAGCTTGCCGTCCGTCGGGCACTCGCCGAGCGCCATATAGCGCTGGTCGCCCTGGTTGACCCACTTGCTGTAGCGCACCTCGCCGCTGCACAGCGGGCAGCAGGGCGTGACGAACGCGGCGTCGCCGAAGAGCTCCGACTTCGTGGCATAGGACTCCGACGCGACGTGCTCGATCGGATCGGGGCCGTTATTCTCGCCGTGGTGCTCCTTCGGCAGCCGGGTCGTGAGCTTCTGCGCGGCGTCGTGGTAATCGGCCAGGCCCTTCTCCATGTTCAGGTGCGTGCACACGAGCGCAGTGTTGTACGCGTCGCCGAGCGCGTCGTGCGCGATGCGTGTCTGTTCGATGGCAAAGTGCTCCATCGCCGTGGCGAGCGATTTCTGGTTGCGGTCGCCGTCGGTCTGGAGGTTGTAGATGAGCTGGAGGTTGATCCAGCCGGCGATCCAGTCCCAGTCCAGATCGTGGATGATGATGTTCTGCTCGAGGATGCCCTGATCGTCGCAGCCCCAGGTGAGGAACGTCACATCGTCCCCGCACCAGGCGCGAAACTGCGCCAGCGCCTCCGGAAAGCTCACGCCGGCGGCTAGGCGCTCGCGGTCGAAGCCGGTGAGCTTTTTGACCTTGTAGTGCATACGCTTGAAGTACATGGGCTTGACATCGATCTGAAATTCTTCGCCGGGGGTCATGTCCTCGTTGAGCTTCACCGCGCCGATCTCGATGATCTCGCCGCGCAGGTGAATGGGCAGCTTGTTGAATACGGAGGATTTGGAACTCATCGCCTGATTCCATTCCAGATCCATCACGACATAATGCATGGCTCTTTCCGTCCTTTCCTGTAACAAACATTAGGAGTATAGCACACAATGGCGCAACTTTCACGCCCTTTTTTCGGGAATTCTATATTTGAATGCAAGCGCATAGTGTGATATAATCAAACAATACCGTCCGTGGGCGGTACGATGAGAAAACGAAGGGGGTATTCCCAATGAAAATTGCAGTTCTTTGCGGCGGCCTGAGCCCCGAGCGCAACGTCTCGATCTCGAGCGGCACGAAAATTGCCGGCGCGCTCCAGGAGAGCGGCCACCAGGTCGTGCTGCTGGATATGTTTTTCGGTCTTGAGGACTATACCGGCGACATCGCCCATGTGTTTGACAACCCGCCGGTGCTCGGCGGCACGCGCATTGATGAGAGCGCGCCGGATCTGGAGGCCGTGCGCGCGCAGCGCAAGCTCCAGAGCCCGAGCCTGTTCGGCGAGCACGTGCTCGAGGTGTGCGCCATGGCGGATATCGTGTTTCTGGCCCTGCACGGCCGCACCGGCGAGGACGGCCGCGTGCAGGCGACGCTCGACCTGCTCGGCATCCCCTATACCGGCAGCGGCTACCTCGGCAGCGCCATCGCCATGGATAAGGACCTGACCAAGCGCGTCGTCGCACCGCTTGGCGTCAAGACCCCGGCGTGGATGCTCGTCGAGAGCGACGGCATGGACATCGACGCCGTCTGCGCGCAGGCGAAGCTGCCCTGCGTCGTCAAGCCCGACGACTCCGGCTCGAGCATCGGCGTGTCCATCGCCAATGACGAGGCCGAGCTGCGCGCTGCGCTGAAAGCAGCTACCCACGAAGGCAGCCGCATCCTCATCGAGCAGTACATCTGCGGCCGCGAGGTGCAGATCGGCATCCTCGGCGACAAGGCCCTGCCCAGCATCGAGATCATCCCGGCCGAGGGCTTTTATGACTACCGCAACAAGTACCAGCCCGGCGCCGCCCGCGAGATCACCCCGGCCGAGATCCCGGCCGAGACCGAGCAGCGCCTGGCCGATGCCGCGCTCACGGTGTTCCACGCGCTGAACCTGTCGGCCTATTCCCGCGCGGACTTCATCCTCGACGCGGAAGGGGAGCTCTGGTTCCTCGAGATCAACACCCTGCCTGGCATGACGCCTACCAGCCTCGTGCCGCAGGAGGCCGCCGCCGTCGGCATCAGCTACAGCGAGCTGTGCGAGCAGATCATCGCCGCCGCGCTGCACAAGTGAGCCGATGACGGGCTACTGCGTATCGGACATCGCCGCCATCACCGGCGGCGGGCTCTCGGGCGACGGGGCTGCGCTTGTGACCGGCGTCGCCATCGACAGCCGCGCCGTCACGCCCGGCGCGCTCTTTGCCGCCATCCCCGGCGAGCGGGTGGACGGGCACGACTACATTGGCAAGGCGTTCGACCTCGGCGCGGCCTGCTGCCTTGCGCAGCGCGTCCCGGCGGGGG
>OHVS01000067.1_pt1 | contig 61158 bp, 52 predicted proteins | sample 1579531 | NCBI WGS metagenome assembly OHVS01 (sample SAMEA3882531, study PRJEB24775) | human gut metagenome | biome: human-associated habitat; feature: intestine environment; material: feces | place: Netherlands | collected 2009/2010
CGCTCTTTTCGACTTTCGACCACTATTTATGGATAGTGATGATAACGAGATGAAACTTAAAAAGACAGAGTGTATGATGTTAAATCAGTCTGTATATCCTGTCTATTCAATTATGCTATTTATGATTATAGTAGCTACTATAGTTATCAATATATGGAACTAATTTAATTTTGTTATGCCAAGAAACGTATTTGTATCCTATAAGTATGCGGATGAAGATGTACAACACTTGTTTGGCCATTTTCCTACTAAAGCACGTCATTATGTAGACGAGATAGAAAAACTATTAGCAGCAGAGGATCATATATTCTTTGGAGAACATGATGGAGAAGATTTGTCTGATTGGTCGGAAGATGAAATTTGGCAAGAGTTAAAAGACAGAATCTTTCCTACATCTATTACTATCGTTCTGATATCTCCAAATATGAAAGACAATGGAAAGTATGACAAATCGCAATGGATTCCATGGGAGATTTGTTATTCATTAAGAGAAACAGTTCGTGGAGACAGGAAGAGTCATAGAAATGCAATACTAGCAGTCGTTCTACCTGATAAACAAGGAAACTATGAATATGCATTAAAGTCAAATGCATGTTGTGAAACAGGCTGTACGACGTATGTCCGTGATTGGATGTTTACAATAATAAAAGAGAATTTATTCAATCGAAAATGCCCTGATGTCGTTGATTGTCAGAGAAATTCTAGAATATGGTATGGTGAATATAACTATATCCCTATGGTTAGATGGGATTACTTTAAATCTCATGTTTCTTCATTAATAGAACGTGCAGAACGAATTAAAGATGATTATGAGAAAAATGATTCATATAATCTACATCTTAGTGTTAATAAATAAGCATTTGAATATATGTCTATCTATTACCGCAAGCAGACTTATCGAGATATGATTTTCAGGAAAAACTTGCATCTAAAGCATATTTCTGAAAAGTTATTTGAGGTTATGCCAAAGAATTTCTCTTTTAAGGATTTTTTGTCTGCATTTAAAGAGTGCTATCCGTGTCAATGGGAGGATATTGTACGTCATTGTAATGAACAGAAAAATGATTTTTATCGGCGAAGCCGTAAAGGGCTTCGTACAGTCCCATATTATACTCCTGAACAGTATTTAAAACATGCTGTTCATATGCGCTCTTTATCTAAATATTTGAATGAACAAGATAGACATAATAAGTACGAATCTTTAGTCCTTAAAGGGCAAGAGAAGAAAAGGCAGCGTAATGATAAACTCGCTTCAAATCTTGTTTTTGTTCAAGAGGTTTGCCCTCCATATGTCAAACAACTTATCAAATCATATTTCAAGACGCGTAAAACTTCTCCTCTTGACATCAATGCACGTTATCTGATACTCCTAGAGGCAACTCAATTCCGATGTGATGAAACAATAGAGTTCTTGAATAAGATAAATGCATGCGAGAAAAATGACGATCTTCGCGAAATGGCCTTTTATTCCCTTCAGAGACTGGGAGAAAATCCATGGTTGTCAAAGAAACGTAAAGGTAAAAGACGTCTATCAATGCTAAAACCGATTGATATACAGAAAAATCCTACGGAATTAATACAGCTTATATACGCCAATCAACATATGTTGTATCAGGAATATGATGTATTCCTTTCACATAGCTCACTTGATGTTAATGAACTTTTACAACTTAAGGTCCTCCTTAATCAGCAAGGGAAGACTGTATACATTGATTGGGTAAACGATAGAGTAATGCTGAATCGTCAAAATCAGAACCAAGATACGTGGAAAGCTCTAGAACTAAGAATGGAGCAATCCAAGATGTTACTTTATGTCATGACGGATAATAGCATTAAATCGCCATGTACAGAAAGAGAGGTTATGTATTTTAAGAACGCATCTAAAAGCATAAAAGTATACAAACCACATCATGTTTCATTGCCGACTCCCTGTTATTTAGATGGATGTGATTTTATTACAGAGGAACAATTACATACACTTTGAGTACTTTAAAAAGTTGTATGGCAAGACACCTGTATTAGTACTATAGGATGCAAGAAAGGATGATATTCTCAACTACATACAGGTAGAAGATAAATACGTTGCCGATTATTGAGAGTGAGAACGTAATCTGAATGCTTGTAAGCGAATACAAGAACTATCTTTTCTGCGGGAATCATGATATTTCTGCCATTACAGTTTGTCGTATACTTGGGGCGCAAGAGGCAATGCAAGGGAAGATATGGAGGAAACTCTTAAAAGAATCTCTACAGAAAACGACATTACACAGTTGATATGATGCCATGCGATTGAAAAATACTACAGGCTAATGGTAGTGCTTCATTCAGTATGTCTGAAGATGGTATTCAGACCTCTTATGATTACAAATATATCAATTTATCTATCAATTCATTGGCAAATAATCTTGTTAATGAACATTTTTATTTGTTCGGGCACTGCTGTCCAAAGAAAATATCTTAGACATGATTTAAATTAATCGTTTACAATGAGTTACGCAAATATTATTTTTTCGAGATTTGATTTTTTACTTTTGCAAATCGTATTGCAAGAGGTAGAAATCATGAATCAGGGAAAGACCGTATTCGCTCAGATTATGTCGCTCATACCAAGATATGAGTTCGACAAATGCGTAAAGAGATACAATGGCAACAGACATGCCATCGGGTTCAAATGCAGAGACCAGTTCTTGGTGATGAGCTTTGCCCAGTTCACCGACCAGATTAGCCTCCGCAGCATTGATGCAACACTGGTTGCACTGTCTTCCAAACTCTATTCGAGTGGGATAAAGTATATCCAGCGTTCTACCTTGGCCCATATTAATGAGACAAAGGACTGGCGTATATACTATGACTTTGGGCAGATTCTGATTGCCTGGGCAAGGGAACTGTATCAGAATGAGCCTTCCCGACTTGACGTGGACGGCATCGTATATGCCTTTGATAGCAGTACAATTAAGTTGTGTCTTCAGCTCTGTCCGTGGGCACGCCTGCATCATGACAAAGGTGGAGTGAAGATGCATACGCTGTTGGATTTGCGTGGTTCCATACCAACCTTCATCTATCTGACAGAGGCTGCTGTCCACGACTCCAAGGCTATGAGCCTGATTCCTGTAGAGCCGGGCAGTTACTATCTCATGGATAAGGGCTATGTTGACTTCAGGCAGTTGTTCAACCACTTCCATCGTCAGCAGGTGTTCTTCGTAACAAGAGCCAAGGACAACATGAAGTATGAAGTGGTGGAGGAACGCCTCGTTGACAAGCACACTGGTGTTATTAGTGACTCTGTAATCAGACTTACCGGTCCAAGAACCTCCAAGTGGTATCCTGAAACTCTCCGTATGGTCGTTTATGAAGATTATGCTACAGGCAATGTCTATAGATTCCTGACCAACGACTTCACCCACTCCTACCTGACTATCGCAGAACTCTATAGGGAACGCTGGCAGGTGGAATGTTTCTTCAAATGGATAAAGCAGCGGCTGCATATCAAGTCGTTCTATGGTACGAGCCAGAATGCGGTTTTCTCGCAGATTTGGATTGCCATCTGCGACTATCTGCTGCTTGCCATTGCAAAGAAAGTGTATCATGTCGATCAAGATCTTTATATTTTATCGTCCGCTATAGGGAAAGTTCTCTTCGAGAGGAAACCCTTAGGCGAACTATTCGTTAAACCAAAACGTCCGATGAAAAACTCCGATGATGGTCAGTTGACTCTATGGGAAAATTTCTTTGGACAGTAGTGATTTTGTTTATATATTTCAATCATGTATTTTATGTAGCCCGATACCTTTCACCGTTGCCAAATCCATGTCATCATAAATCGGACTTTTCCCAGTTTCAAGACTGGCGATGGCTTCCATTTCATTTGCGGTAAGCGTAAAGTCAAGGATGTTGAAGTTCTCAATCATCCGTTCCTTGTGCACGGTCTTGGGAATGACCACTACATTGCGCTGGTTCAGCCAACGGAGAACGACTTGTCCCACTGTCCGTCCGTGCTTTTCAGCGATAGCTTTCAACACTGGATTGTTCCAAATGTCGTTCTGTCCCTCGGCAAAAGGCGCCCATGCCTCATGCTGGATGCCCTCTTTCTGCAAGAACGCATTGGCGGCTTGCTGCTGGAAGAACGGATGCGTCTCCAACTGGTTCACGGCAGGCTTCACCTCATTGTGCAGAAAGAGATCTTGCAGACGTTCATTGGAGAAACTTGTCACGCCAATGGCACGGATAAGCCCTTCTTTGTAAAGCCGCTCGCAGGCTCTCCACGCCGCATAATAGTTGCCGTAAGGTTTGTGCAGCAGGTAAAGGTCGATATAATCAAGTCCAAGCAACTTCAATGACTTGTCAAAGGCACGGAGCGCATCCTCATACTCATAATCCTGCACCCATAATTTGGTGGTGATGAAAAATTCCTCGCGCTTGATGCCGCTCTGCCGGATGGCATTGCCTACTTGTCCCTCATTGAAATAAGAAGCTGCCGTGTCGAACATCCGATACCCCACTTCGATGGCATCGCTTACGGTACGTTTCGTTTCATTCTCGGGAATTTGGTAAACGCCAAAACCGATAGCCGGCATCATTACGCCATTGTTCAATCTTACATCTTTCATGATACTTATATGATTTTAGTTCCTGACGCGAAATTACGGAGTTCTTGCTGATTTGGTATTACATAATTTGGGGCAATGTTTTCACTATTCGTGGTTTTTCGCTATATTTGCCAGCAAATAGGCTTCGGTAATGAGTGACACGAGATTTGACGGAATTGTTTTTGCCGACAACTGGCAAGAACTGAACACCTCGCTATATGCGGGAAGGATTATCCATATCCTCTGCGAGGAAGGCAATATGGGATTCACTTTCCAGGAGACGCATTATAACATTTCCGCCAGGGATTATGTCATCCTGCCCAATGCAATACTTGCATCGGACTTCTCCGCTTCTGAAGACTTTCAAGGCATCTTGATGAATCTTTCAGAGACCTACGTTACCTCAATCGCTATCCGCAGCAACTATGGCATCATAGGACATCTGTCGCTCTTACGGAATCCTGTCATGAAACTTTCCGAACGAGACTTCCGGATATGCGAAACGGCCTTGCGCCATCTCCACATGCGCATGGAAGAAGAAAGCCATCTTTTCCGAGAGGAATTGCTAGGCAGTTTGCTGACCGCACATATCCTCGACCTATACGACATACACGCACGCAACCACAAGGACACGCAAGTATCGGAACGCGTTACCACCCTGCTACGGAGTTTCATCGAGTTGCTGTACAATGGGGAATATATGCGAAACCGAAGTCTCAGTCATTATGCCTCTCGCCTTTGTGTCACGCCCCATTACCTGTCGGAAATATGCAAGAAAATAAGCGGGAAAACCGCCTCTTACTGGATTGACCGCTTCACCATGCAGGAAATCACCCGCTTGCTCCGCCAAAAGGAACTCTCCTTGACGGAAATCGCTGAACAGATGAACTTCTCTTCCATGTCATACTTCAGCCGATATGTGCAAAAGAGGATTGGCCCCTCCCCTTCGGAATACAGGAAAGACTGCTAGCGGGCCATGGGAGAATGTCAAGAAACCTTACTTCCACGCCCTTGCGGGAACGAAAGCCCCAGACTGCCCATGTACAGGCGGCGGGAAACGAAACTAGTCGCGAAGGGGCACGAGACTAGTTTCATCGGCCATCGAGACTAGTTGCGTGGGGACACGAAACTAGTTGCGTTTTTCCTCGCGCCCGAACCGCCTCCAACCCCATCCTGGCCTTGTCAAGATTTATTTACTCATCCCTCCCCTTTTCCATGCGCGTCGCCCACAGCATCTCCGCGTATCCCCAGGCACTGCGAGGCAAGAGCTGATTATCCCCCACTGAAAATCCACCGAGCCAAAAGCACTTATGTTCTTTTGAGGCGCATATTGGAAACCAGCCAGAGAGGACGGGAACAATGGAGAAGAGGCAAAAAACAACGAGCCTGAGACCTTGTGAAGTCTCAGGCTCGAAGAAGGGTGGATGGTGGGACTCGAACCCACGACATTCAGAACCACAATCTGACGCTCTAACCAACTGAACTACACCCACCATGTAAATCCGTTATTGTTGTTTAGCGGGTGCAAAGGTACGGAATTTATTTGAACCAGCCAAATAAATCCCCTACTTTTTTCTCACAAATTAGTTTTTGGGAGCAGGAGCGGCAGCGTTACCTGCTGCGGGAGCAGCCTGCTCTGCGGGAGTCGCCGTCTTGGCGGCAGGGGCGGTTGCTCCTTGCTTAGCGGCATCCTGGGCGGGAGCGGCTTGTTTAGTGGCTGCGTCCGTATTGGCGCCAGGCATGGCAGGCGTAGCTGTTTGTTCTGTGGTAGCGGAACCAGCCACGCTTTCCTCTCCAGCGGCTTTGGGTGAGGTATATGCACAGAGCACGCTAATAATCACCATGGCAATGGCAAGACCCCACGTTGCTTTCTCCACCACGTCCGTGGTCTTCTTCACGCCCATTATCTGGTTGGAAGAGGAGAAATTAGAGGAGAGTCCACCTCCCTTTGATTCCTGGATAAGCACGATGAATATCATGAGCAGTGCCACCAGGCAAATCAGTACTACTAGTAATGTGTAAACCATTTGTCTTTAATGCTTATTATTCTTATTGTTCTTATTGTTCAATATCAGTTTTTCCAAAAATCTCATTTGGTCTGCAAAGTAAACACTTTTTTTTGGATTATTCAAATTTAATCGGCTAATTATTTCCAAAGCCTTCTCATATTTACCTTGCTTAATGTAAATGCGGGCCAATGTCTCGGTAAAATAGGCATTATTGGGCGTTTCTTCTTCCTCGTCCATCGAAGGCTCTATTTCGGGCATGAATTCCAGGGGCCTATCCGTGTCCTCCATGGTGTTAAAATTGAATTTTCCGTCCTTGATAAAGTCGTCTATGAGGTTTTGCCCCTTCATTTTAGGAGCAGGTTCGCTCTCCTCGTCCTCGCTCTCCGTTTCCAGCAGATAGGCCACATAGTCCACGGCGGCATCTGCGGGCGTAGGCTTTCGTTTAGGTTTAGCTTCTTGCGCTTCCGCGGGAATCGTGTCCAAGAAACTATCTATAAGCGCCACGGTACGGCTGTTACCATCCTCTCCCTCTGCCTGCTCCTTAGGTTTAGCCACCCGTTTCATTTGATAATGCGCCGCCTCTATCATCTGGAAAATCACGCGGCGGTCGGTGATATAGATAGCTGCCCTGCGCAATTCCTCGTCAAAAGAGGCATCGTGCAAGAGATAGAGGTTTTGCAACATCAGGAGCCTGGCGGTCTGGTAATAGGGATAGAGCGCCAAAAGTGCCCGGAGATCATAAAGGGTCTCCTTATTGAGCAGTTCGGGATGTTGTATCAAGCGCGTCAGTTCCATGATGGGTTGCTTTAAGAGAATTTACCAGTTGGCCACGGTGGCGTTGAATATCTGATCCACCAAGTCGTCTATCATTTGCGAAACGAGTTCTTCCTGCACGGAATTCAGGCTTTGAGTGGTCTCATAGCTGGCCGTGGCTGTGAATTGCTGCTCGAAATCCTCGTTGTGATTCACGTTGTTGGTGAATCGCACGTTGACGGTCAGGCTCAGCTCTGTCATGGCAGAGTAGCCTTCGCTGGACACAGACTTATTGCGCTGGCTGTATTGGGTGATCTCGCCCTCTATTTTCAAGTCTCCGTTGCGCCTTACCTGCTGCAGCTTGGTGTGGTTGGCGAACTCATCCTTCAGGGCGTTGTTGAACATCGGCCCCATAGGTCCCCACACATAGCTGCTGCGGATAGGAAAGTCCGCTATCTGTATGGTTTTCGTCTTGTTGTAGTCTATGCTGGCGCCATTGAAGCCATAGCTCACGGAGCATGCCGTAAGCAAAACCAGCAGGCCCGTTGAGGCCAAAAGCCACAATCTCCGTCGCTTAGTCTTTATCCAGTCCATATTGCTTGATGCGTCTGTATAGAGTACGGTCTGATATGCCAAGTTCCCTTGCCGCCTTCTTGCGATTGCCCCCATTGCGTTCCAATGCCTTTTGCAGCATCTTCTTTCCCACGTCATCCAGGCTCATGATTTCCTCCTCTTCTATTTCCTCGGCCTCAGCCTCCTCGGTTTCCCTTGCCTGTGCCTTTTCTTGATGGGAAAAGGTCGCGGGATAGGGCGTGGAAGCGGTAATCGTCTCATAGTGGGGACGCTGGAAACCAACTTCTCCCCGCAAGCCCCTGGCCTCATCCAGCTGCTTGCGCAAAGAAGACATGTCCCGCCTGAGATCACTCACGCTGCCTCTCAACTCATAGAGAATCTTGTAGAGCATCTCCCGCTCGCTCTCATAAGAGTGGGAGCCAGCCTCTGGATTGATGGTGGCCAATTGGGTGGAAGGCTCATCCTGGGGAATGAAACGCAAGAGCGTTTGCAAACTCACCTCTCTTTCCCGGCTCAAGACAGACATCTGCTCGGTGATGTTCTTCAGTTGCCTCACGTTGCCGGGCCACTTATAACTCATCAAGGCTTGTTGCGCCTCTGGAGTAAGCGTTATCTTTGGCAGATGATACTTGTCGGCCATCTGCATGGCAAACAGGCGGAAGAGCAACAAAATGTCTTCCCCTCGCTCTCTCAAAGGCGGCATCTGGACGGGGATGGTGTTCAGGCGGTAGTAAAGATCTTCCCTGAAACGCCCCTCAGTGATGGCCTTGCGCATGTTGACATTGGTGGCGGCCACGATGCGCACATCGGTCTTGCGCACCTCCTGTCCGCCCACACGGATATACTCACCTGTCTCCAACACGCGCAGGAGCCTGGCTTGGGTGGCGATGGGCAGCTCGCCCACTTCGTCCAAAAAAATGGTGCCTTTATTGGCGACGCCGAAATATCCCTCGCTCTCTCCTATCGCCCCAGTAAAAGAACCCTTTTCATGGCCAAACAGCTCACTGTCTATAGTGCCCTCAGGAATAGAACCGCAGTTGATGGCGAAATATTTCTCCCTGCGCCTCGGTGAAGCGTCGTGTATCACGCGGGGCAATATTTCCTTGCCCACTCCGCTCTCGCCGACTATCAGCACAGACAAGTCGGTGGGTGCCACCTGTAAGGCGACATCCAGCGCACGGTTGAGTCCATCGCTGTTGCCTACGATGTTGTACCGTTGCTTGATAGCTTGCAGTTCTGAAATATTCATTGAGCGTACAAAATTACATATAATATTTGAGATATCCTCAACTTTGGCCGAATTTCAAGCGAAACCACTCTTCCACCCTACTCTTGTTGCCCAGGGTCTTTCTTGGGGAAAGGTTCATTGGAGTGTTTCTTGGGAATGGCGAAGCGCACGCGCTCGCTCTCATCCTTCTTCTCATGGTATAGCTTGGGCAACGGATTTTCTTGAGGCTCCTTGAACATCATCTTATTGCGATATATGTCTATAGCCATGAAGAGGGCCTGACGGAAACCGAACTCGTCCGCCTTTCCTTTGCCGGCCATGTCGTATCTCACTTCCAAGTCCGCGGCGGTACGTATCAGGGGCAAGCCAGCCGTATAGACCACTCCCTCCCCGTCACTCAAGACCAGAAAAGGAGTACGGACTTGCTCGTAATACATGCCCAGCGCACCATCGAAGTCCGCGTAGTATCCTTTGCCGAAGAAAACGTCAGACGCATATGGGCCAAACACCTGTATTCCCTCATCGGCCAGTTTCTCCACGGCGGGCAATATGATTTCCCGTTCCTCCTTGCCCATCTCTCCGTTGATGCCAGGATTAAGCGAGAGCACTGCCAGTCGGGGGTTGGAAATGCGGAAGTCTGAGCGCAAGGTCTCCGCGAACAACCGGACTTTGGCCATGACGTTCTCCTCAGTGATAGATTCCACCACTTGGTTTACGGGCACCATGCCCGTGAGACTGGCCACTCTCATCTTGCTGTTGACATAGATATTGAAGGCTTGCGCCCCTTCACCCACGCATGTCTCCAGGAACCGCGTATGTCCCGGGAAGGGATAACCCGCCATCTGGGCGTTGCTCTTGTTGACGGGCGTGGTCACCAATACATCAAACAGACCACGGCGGAAGTCTGTCATGGCTCTGTCCAAAGACTTCATGGCTGCCGTACCCGATTCCGGGGTAGCGGTACCTAATTCCACCTTCACCTCGTCTTCTATGGCAGCCAGCAAGTTCAGGCGTCCTTCCATGGCGTCTTCCGCCTTGTGGATGATGGTAAACTGCGCAGGGGTGTTCACCACTTTCTTGTGATAAGCGGCCACCTTAGGCGAGCCATAGACAATAGGCACGCACATGTCCAGCATCTCCGGCTCCGAGAAAGTCTTGAATATCAGCTCATATCCAATGCTGTTGGTATCTCCGTGGGTAATCGCCACGCGTATCTTTCTTTCTTCCATGTATAATTATAGTTGTATTATTGAGTTCTTAGACTATACAACACGGCATCCAGTTGCCGCATCAGGTTTCTCTTCTTTCCGCCAGGAGCGTAAACAAACGCCTCTATGGTAACGCCCTGGCGGGTGACGCTGGCAAAGGGGCCTCCCATGGCATCCCCTTTCATCTCCCAAAGCCCATAGCGGTAAACCCCTCCGCCAGGCAATGGGCGTTCCTTGACCGTTCCCTTCACGGTTTGCACATACATGCTGTCGGTCTCGCCTTTGACGTTCTGCCGCATCACGCTGTCCCGGTTCACACCTTTATATATACAAACATTGCGCATGGGGGAAGCCTTATTGTCAGACAGCCAAAGGAAGTCCTTCCCCCGCCTGGCGCTGTTCATGTCACTCGGGATGAGCACGCTCACGCCAAACATCTGGCGTATGGTTTCCTCCATCTTGGCGTTATGCCGCTGACGCAACCATTCCATAGCCACCCGCAATTCAAACTCCCGCAGGAGCGCGAGGAGTCGCTTGCCGTCCCTGCCATCTGTATAAACAATGAGCTGCGGCCGTGCGTAGCGGTCAACTTCCCGCCTCATCGTCCTGGACGTATCCCTGACAACAATGACCCTGGCCAACCTCAACGAGCCTTTCCATTGAGGTGATGCCACCCGGGAGACATCAAAAGACGGCTCACGTTGCGGCAGTCCCTCCGCGTCGACTTGCAGCAAACGGGTGAGCAGATTGTCACTGTCGTCCACCACCAAAACCTCAAAGGGCTTCCCGCCACTGTCTGGCAGCGCACCTGGCCCATTGGCGCAAGCGGTCAGTAGCGCTACGACCACAAGCAAACAAACTTCACGCCCCTTCATCACCTCTTATTTCCGCTATCTTCTTGGCGGTGCTCAAGAGCCCGCAAGCGGCGTAGATGTCTTGACCACGACTGGCCCTGATGGTGGTGAACACGCCATGAGCGGTCAGGTAATCGCGCAAGGCCAGCATCTTCTCCTCGCTGGCTCCCTGGAGGGGCACTTCCGGTATGGGATGAAAACGTATCAAATTGACCCTGCACGTGAGTCCGTGCAGCAACTTGATGATTTCCCGGGCGTGGCGGTCGCTGTCATTGAGCCCGCCAAAGACGATATACTCAAACGAGAGTCTGCGCTGATGGGCGAAATCATAACGTCGCAACAGCTCCACCACCTGCTTGATGCCCATGCCTCGCTCGGCTGGCATCAGACTGGCGCGCTGCTCGGGCAACGGGGAATGCAGGCTAATGGCCACGTGGCACTCGCTCTCATCCAGAAATCTTTCCAGCTTGCCCTTGATGCCCACGCTGCTCACCGTGACGCGGCGCGGACTCCACGCCCAACCATAGTCAGCGGTAAGTATTTGAGTGGCTTTCAATACCGCCTCCAGGTTGTCCATAGGCTCTCCTTGTCCCATGAATACTATGTTTGTCAACGTATCGGCCTCGGGCAGGCTATACACCTGGTTGAGAATCTCGCCCGTGGTGAGCTGGCCCTCAAATCCCTGCTTGCCGGTTTGGCAGAAAAGGCAATTCATCTTGCAACCCACCTGAGAAGAGACACAGAGCGTGGCGCGGTCTCCGTCCGGTATATAGACAGCCTCCACGTACTTGCCTTGGGCGGCGGGGAAAAGATACTTCACCGTGCCGTCCACGGAGTGGCGCTCATCTATCGGGGCGGCGCAGCCCACCTCATAGACTTCCGCCAATCGTTCCCGGTTCTTCTTCGAGAGATTGGTCATCTGGTCTATGCTCCTCACACGGTGCTTATAGAGCCACTCGGCCATCTGCCCTCCGGCGAAAGCGGGCATACCCAACTCCTTGGCGACCTCTCTCAATTCCGTCAAAGTGAGTCCCAACAGGGGTTTCTTGTCAGCGTTCATGTTCGCGAAGATAACTTAAATCGGGGAGAATACAAAATAAAAAGCCCGCTTTTTCATTTTTATTCGCAAGAGGGAAAGTCCTTCCTCAAAAAACGCAGTAGTACTGCAAGTGGCAACGCAGTACTACTGAAATCAAAAGTCAGTAGTACTGAAATCGCAAAGCAGTAGTACTGACTTTCTGGAGCGATAATGTAGCCTGGAAAGAAAAAACTAAAATAATTTTAGCCTTACCCACATTTTGGCACAAGCTACGTCTAACTTCGCGGCATGAAAGATAAAGAAAGAGGAGAAAAAGACATGGAAAGACTATCGCTGACACAACACGCCAAGGCCGCTGCCGGCAAACTGAAAAACAGCAAGCTGAAGCGACTGACCACCATCTCGGCATCACTGGACGCCATCCGTAAGACGTTGTCCCTGGACAACCGGGAGCAAGCCATGATGCTCGTGGCCATCCTTGACAGGCAGTGCGGGCAGCAACCCACCGACACAGACAACCTGGCAAACTACTTCGGCTGCTCCACGCTAGACGTGATGGAATACGTCCCCGCCCTGCTCTCCCTGCAAGGCAAGGGTTTCATCGAACCCGCCAATGGCGAGGAAGAGAATATCGTGAAGCGGCAATACGAGCTGTGCGAAGACGTGTTCAACGCCATCGTGGAAGGCCGGGAGGTGAAGCCCATCCCGCCCACCGCATCCACCGAGTTTGACCAGTTTAACTTCTGCGCCAAGGCCAGCGAACTGATACACAGCCGCTCACAAGAAAAACAAACCACGCGGAAAACGCTTTCCCGGATACAAGCCCTGGAGAAGGAGCACGCCGGCCTGGACTTGGTGAAAACCATACAAGCCAAGCTGCCCGACATCAGCGACCGAGCATTCTTCTACGAGATGGTAAACGACTTCACCCAAGACGGTGACGGCGGGAAAAGCGGCGTCAACAGTACACTGGAAGACCTCTTCGACAGCGTGAGCGTGCGCATAAACCAGAAAGCGCTCCTCATGAAGGGAACCCATCCCCTAATGGCTACCGAACTGGTAGAGGCGGAAGATAAAGACACGCTGGTGTTGACCGACGAGGCGGTAAAGTTGCTCTTCGGCGAAAACGCCAACATCTACCGAAGCGACAGAAGTGGACTGGACCGCTACGAGTTCCTGGCCAAAGTAAGAGACGACATCGGCAACCTGCCTGGCGAGGTAGAAGCGGTGGAAAAATGGAAATTCATCCGGGGAGTGAGAAAACTGGAAGCCAAGAACCCACAACTCTCCGCCATCGCCAACCTGCTCCGCTTGGTAGAAAACCCGCAAGACCGTGCCATCTTCTACGCCGTGTGCTACGAGGCCAAAGACGGTGACACACTCCGCTTCCGCCAGTTATCCAGCTTCATGCCCGAGCGCGATGCCTTTCGGGAAACACGAGAGTTCAAGGCCAACAAGCACATCCTGCAAAGGCACGGACTCGTGGAAGTGTGCGAGAATGGTATGTTTAATGATGCCGCGCTGAAGCTCACCCCGAAGGGCATGGAACTTTACTTCGAGGAAGACGCTCACTTCTTCGAAAACCCCATCAACATCAAGCAATTGGTGAGCCATGAGAAAGTCATGCCCAAGCGGCTCTTCTTCGAGCCCAACCTGCAACGGCAACTCTCCATGCTCACCGAAAGCCTGCGGGAAGAGCACTACGCCCAGTTGCGCGGCAGACTCAAGGAGAAAGGCTTGCCCACGGGCGTGGCCGCCCTACTCTACGGACTGCCCGGCACGGGAAAGACCGAAAGCGTATGGCAACTGGCCCGGCAGACAGGGCGAGACGTCTTGCACGTAGACATCTCCGCCACCAAGACCTGCTGGTTTGGCGAGAGCGAGAAACTCATCAAGGAAGTGTTCGAGAACTATCGCCGCCTCTGCGGGCAAAGCAAGCTGAAGCCCATCCTGCTTTTCAACGAGGCCGACGCCGTCTTCTCCAAGCGCAAAGACGCCAACAGCAGCAACGTGGCGCAGACAGAAAACGCCATCCAAAACATCATACTGGAAGAAATGGAGCGGCTGGACGGCATCCTCATCGCCACCACCAACATGGCCGACAACCTGGACAAGGCCTTCGAGCGCCGCTTCCTATTCAAGATACGCTTCGACAAGCCCAACCTGGAGGCCAAGTCAGGCATCTGGCTAGACAAGCTGCCCGCGCTCCGGGAAACGGAAGCCCGACAACTGGCCTCCCGTTTCGACCTCAGCGGAGGCGAGATAGACAACGTGGTGCGCAAGGCCACCATGGAGGAAATACTCCAAGGCACCGCCCCCACGCTGGAACACCTCATCACCCTCTGCGAGGAAGAGCGCATAGAAAAAGGCGGGCAAGGCATCGGTTTCAACAAATAAACCACAAAAAAGCGCTGCCTTGTCAATCTTTGGCAGAACATGGGCGTAACTTCGCGGCATAACGACAAGAAAATATGGCAGAGGCAGCAAAAAAACGTCCAAAATGTTGCAAGCTATCGATAATTATCATAACTTTGCGAATGGAAATACCTCCCGCAAGGGTGGCTTCCGGACATTGAGGACTATTGAAAGAGCATCTAGCGGCTTTTTGATTCACGTAAATCTTGCAACTTTCCCTGAATCAGTCAAAAGCTGGCGAATGATGTCCACATCCTGTATAGGGGCGTGGGCTGCTTCTGCCACTTTGTTGATTCGGGTTGTGCAAGAACCTACGTGGGCAAGGTGGACAGACGTGGGCTTGCGCCCTTTCTCTTTTTACCCCCGCGACACATGAGACTAACCTTTTCTAACCTTATAACACGATGAAGAAATCAACGACCGACGAAAAACAACTGAAGCAGACCATACTGGAACTTGCCCGGGAAATGGGAAAGGACAAAGAGACCATGACCCGCGCCGACCTGGCTTATGAACTGAGGCAAGACACGTTACCCTCCGACAGCGTAGAGGTGTCAAGGCTGGTTTACGAGACCTACCAAGAAGCGGGCAACGACAAGGCCGTCTTCAATACCTACGTCAGCAATGACGGACGCAAATCACTCGTAGAGGAATACCGGTTGCAGGCCTTGCTCGACGAAGACAAGAAAGAAGACGCCATGTCACTGGCCATGAGGCAACTGGGGGACACGAGAGAGGCCCTGGCCGCGGTACAGGCGGGAATAGATGCCAACCTCTCTGCCACCTTGGTCAGGACGGCCTCCGGCGCGATGGATGTCATCACGGGCACCGGTGGCGTAAAGGCTGTCAAGCAAGAGGCCTCCACCTTATTTCGGAAATATGCCGACATGGTGAGCGTCTACCATGAGGGAGAAGACCGCGTGAGAAGCAACATCGCCGACTTCACGGCTCTGCGTGACGACATACAGACCACCTATCAAGAATACGCCCGGCAACTCATAGACATCTACGGAGACAATGTCAAGGCCGTGGCTCCGCGGTTGTTTGACTTTTCGAGAGTGGAGTTCCTCGACGTGGACGGCATGCTGAAGCACACGGAACTGGAATACAACAAGATAACCGACAAGTGTGGCACGCTCATCAGCGAGATAAGCGACAGCTTCCGCTCCACGATACAAGGCAGCCTCAGCGCCTACAAGTCCATGGGACAAGGCAGCAAGACCTTGGGACTGGCCATGGCGGGACTCACCATGCTCAACCACTACACGCGGAGCCAAGAGCGCACGAACCAGCTGCGTTCAGACCTGGAAGTGTTCAAGACCAGCGTCAAGCGAGATGCCACCACCATCAAGGCAGACCTGGGCAGGCTGTTGGTTATCCACAAGACTCTCAACGACGTGGCCTTGCCCAAGGCCGATATCTACCTGCGCCACGCCAACCAACTGATGCGGTCAGACATCTCCTCCATCCTCGACGCGCTCTACGCCTCTCCCCGGGTGAAAGCCTTGCAGGAAAAACGACAGCAACTTTCGCGGGAACTAAAGGCCATAGACGGAGAAATCAACGACCACTTGCAAAACATCGATATATACCAAAGCCTGATAACAGACCTCACCGCCACGTTGGAGGCCAAAGGTCCCAGCTACCATGAGGCCAGGAGCAAGGAACCCGGCAAGCCCTCGTTCATTGCCAACCTGTTTACCTTTGGCACGGCCCGCAAGAACTACTACCGCGACTACACCGAGTGGGACGAGGTATGCCGCCCGCTGATAAAGGAATACGAGAGCAACCAAGTAGACCTGAAGCTGGACAAAGATGAACTGGCGCGACACCGGCAAGACCTGCGAGACTGCCAAGCCGACAGGGAACAAGTGGCCAACGAACTGGAAACGCTCAACCGGCAAATACGGGAAAACATCCACGCCTCTAAAGACCTGCAACTCCGGATGCTCCCCCATCTGCGTGCGGTTGTCGCCATGCTTCGCCTGGGCAGGGAAATCATGGAGACCAAGTTAGACGAGCGGCTGACGCGGGCCATCAACATCCCAGACATGACCGAGGCCACCCGGTTACCCTCCGATGTGGAAGATAACCTCTCGCTCTTCACCAACATGCTGGCAGACAACCTGCACGTGGGACAGCAAGAGGCCAAAGCCCTGCTCGATGGTATAGACGAGTACCGAGAGACATCGGATGAGGAACACCCGTACACCGAAGAGGAGCTCAACCAGGTAGCCGAGGCCGCCGGGCAAACATTGGGGAAAGCCATGGAACTGCTAGACAGTTTTGTGCGCCTGAAGACACAGCAACTCAACGGCAAGTTGGCCGCCGCCGCTTACGACAAGGAATACCAACGCCTGACCTCCGGCTTCCGTCGGCAGATAGAGAAAATAGACGACAAGAGTGCCTTCCTCAGGCAAATCATGACTCGTGTCAACACCGCCCGGAGCGAGGATGAACGCAGGCAAGCCTTCATGTCGCTGGCCGAGCTAAGCGGCATATCCGTGAGCGACCAAGAACTTGACGACTTCATCAACGGCGACAAGCAAATAGAACTATAAACCACCTGATAACACCTTAATTTATTATGGTATCGAGAAGAAGACAAGAAGCCATGGCCGACATGGGCTTCAACAAGGAGCAAGAGGAGCGCAAGCGTGACGAGGCCTTGAAGAAAGAGGAGGAAAGGCGCAGGCTCAAGGAAGAGAAACGGCAAGAGATGATGAGCATGACCTCTTATGTGGTCATGGACAAGACCGCCAAGATTATGGACAAATACCTCGTAGACCCCATCTTGGGTTTCTTCTTCCCTGCCGCCGGCGACATGCTGAGCAGCGTCTTGGCCGTACCCTTCATCTACTACAGCCTCTGTGTCGTCAAGTCCATTCCGCTCACGTTGGCGGTCATCTCCAATGTGTTGGTCGACATGCTTGTCGGCATAGTGCCCCTGCTGGGCGATGTCATCGATGTCTTCCACCGCAGTTACTCCAAGAACCTGCGCCTCATCACGGGCTATATCGATGACGACAAGCAAATCATCCACCAGGTAAACAAGAAAGCCGTCAAGGCCGCCATATTCATCGTGGTGCTCTGCTTGCTCATCTACTGGCTCACGAGCCTGGTAGCCGGAGCCTTCGCCTGGATGTGGCATGGCATCACCTCTCTCTTCGGCTAACACCTTTATATATAATAATGTATATATGACAAACCTTTTATTCACCCTCCTGCTCCCGCTGGCCACGCTGATGCCGGCGGACAGGACTAACCCGATAAGCACTATGGAAAAGAAGAACTATTATTGCGAGTATTGCGGACACAAGTTCCCCGACGTAAGAACACTCACCTCCGGCACCTGCCCCAAACATCCGGATGGCTCCAACAGAGGCCACCACAAACTCTATGAGGGAACAGAAAAGTCAAAGTACACCTGCAAATATTGCGGCAAGCAATTCCCCAGCATCATGGTGATGGTGGGTGGTCAGTGCGTCAACCACCCTAAGGGAAGCAACAAGGGACCACATGCGCCTGCGCTATAGTCAAAAAAGAACAACACATAAAATCCGACAAAGCATGAAAATAGTCACCACAAAAGACGAGCTGAAACTCGCCATAAAACAAAAGGAAAAGAGCATCCTCATCATAAGCAAGCTAGCCAACGCGATAAGGAAAGAGCTAAAAGCATGGCTTCTGTCATCCGCATCGCTTGCCGTTATCATGTTGGCGATAATGACCCTCATCGGTTGGTCCTCAGAAGCGGGTCACACATTTTCGATAGTTATACACATAACCGCCACCCTTATACTTTTAATCGGCCTGCTCTATGCCTTCATCTGGAAGCGTAACCTCTGTTCTTATAAGATAACCTCCAAGGAAGGAGGAGAAATCATAATGGAAAGGGATTAGGCCGTGAGTTTCGGAAAGCGTTAAAAAAGCCGAATGAACCATTATGGACTTGACGCGTATACGTAAAACCTCTACCTTTGTAAAAACAGCGTAGGTTTCAAAAAACATCATAAAAGCATTAATCATGAAAACATTAAACGATTACAGTTCCTTGATGAAAAAGATTATTTCCTTGAACAAGATTGCGAGAATAAAGAGCCCTATTTCACGAATATTATAAATGAGGATAAGTCTGTGTTAGAAACACTAGAACAAAAAGAATGTAAAATACTACGCAGGAATATTGAAGACTTCTACAATGAAGAATCAATAAAGAAAGAATGGGAAGAATCCATAAGGGATTTCCTCTCTGCTTACTTAACATTTTGATAGAACCTGGTAAATTTTGTTAAAGTAAATAAACCATGGAACTCAACTATAAAGAAATTGCCTATCTATTAGGATGCTATGCCATCATTGAAGATGGGGAAATTAATTCTCGCGAATTATCTGTGTTAAATGAGTTTTACTCATTACAAAAAGACAGCTCGCTATATGCGGAACGTCAAAAGATATTTCGGAACGATGATACAAGGTTTTCTTTGGAAGAACTCATTGAACATTTATCGCATTTACATATAAGCAAAGAACAAAGCGAAGAGTTAGTACACCTTCTTGTGCGCATATCATTTGCTGACTTCTATATGGACTCAAATGAAAGGGTTCTTGCGGAAAAAATAGCAAAAGTCTTGAATGTGTCACTTGCTCCAATTGTTAAATATGAGTCTTCTTATAATGATAAGAAAATCTCTGACAGCAAACTAAAATGGCATGAATCCTTATAGGGAAAAATAGAGAATTTCACTTACGGATATTCCAGTAAAAACGATAAAAGAACCGATAAAATCCTGGGAGGATTAGGTTTTGCGAATGTGTTAGAGGAAGTAACAGAAGAAGCTTCTGCTGACATGGAAAGAGTTTCTGATATCTTGGTGAAATTAAACGATGATTTGAAATCTTGCGCCCAAAACCTTACCAACTTTCCCGTAAAGGAAAAGAAGAGTAGAAAAGAATTTGAAAAGATAAATGAAACTATTGGGAGAATCGGAGAAGAATTTAAGGACATCATAGACAACTCTATTTCTCAAAATATAGAAATCCTGGATAAGAAAAAACGAAACATCCATTACTTTACCATCGCGTTTATGGGAAGAACCAAGGCGGGAAAAAGTACATTGCATAAAGTGGTCACGCAGCAGGATGATGATGATATTGGCATAGGACAATTACGAACCACAAGATATAACCGCAGTTGGTACTGGGACAGATTGCGCATCGTTGATACTCCTGGCATTGGTGCCCCTGGAGGAGAGGTAGACACTAATATAGCAAAATCAATTATCGATGAGGCGGATATGATTTGCTATATCGTAACAAGTGATTCAATACAAGAAACCGAATTTGATTTCTTTGAAACGATTAAAGACCGCAACAAGCCATTATACATCATACTTAACTATAAAAGCAACCTTTCAGGTCCTCGATTAAAAAAATTCTTGGAAAATCCAACGAATTGGAAAGACTGCAAGGGACCACAGTCCATCGAAGGACATTTTAAGCGAATCGAAGAACGATTAAGTGGCAAGTATAACATGGACGCTGTAGAAATCATACCTTTGCATTTGTTAGCGGCACAGTTATACATAGAAGGAAAATTTGACGCGAAGACTTCCAATAAATTAGAAAAGGGGTCTAACATAGATTATTTTATTAGGGCCATAAAGAAAGAAATCTACGATACAGGAAGCTTAAAGAAAAGCCTAAGCATTGTGGATGGTTCTTCTTATAATATCCATCAAATAAATACGAAAATCAAAGCCGACTGTGATTCTTTAAAAGATGGAATCAAACTCCTTGGAAGCGCAAAGAAAAGATTGCAGACATTTTTCTCGGACGAGAAGAGAAGGCTAGAAAAGGATTTGACCACAATCATAGAAGCAACAAAAACGGAACTGAAAAATAGGGCAAATACATTCTCGAACGAAAATTACGATAACCAACAAGCAGGTTATGCGTGGGAGAATGACAGTGTGGTAAAGCGCATATTCACGCGCTTTAAAGAGAAGGTATCTGAACGCATTGAGGATTTTCAATCCAAGCTGAAGTCTGAATTGGAAGAGGTTACAAGTGATATACATATATATATAAAATTCGGATCATTCGAAGGTATTCAAGGCTCATCCATTAGCAACACACGGCTTGGAGTCGGCATCTTAGGCTCTATTTTATCAGTAGCTTCTTTTTTCATCTTTCCAGTATGGGGAGCTGTAGCTGTGGGATTAGTAGTTGACTTATTCAGAAGATTATTTACTTCTAAAGAGGAGAAAATAAGAAAGGCCATCGATAAAATGAAGAGGCAACTGGAAAGCGGAATTGAAGAGAGCATGAACAAAAATAAAAAAGAGCTACTTGCAAATATAAACAGTTCTATGGATAGTGGCTTCTGCGAAATTGAAGATGCTTTCACTTCCTATATTGAAGGCTCTAAAATAATTTTGGAAAGAATGGGAACACTTCTCCAAAAGAGCCGTAATGCTGAAGATGCCATCAATTCATTAGTTGGCTTTAGAATTCTGGATTATGTCAAGAAGAATAAAGTTAAAGATAAAAAAGTCAAAGAAATGACAAATGAGTTTTTGACAGAGAACTATCCCGTTGTAAGAGATTGGACAAACCAATCTTTAACTTACAAGTACGAAACTGCTTGTAATGAAAACGATAAAATAAAAGCTGAAAAGGCAACACAGATGACTATAAACTTTAAATAAAATACGTTATGAACGAAACCATCAATTACGCTAAATATCAGCAACGACTTGACTTGTTGATATCAAAAACTAAAGAGTTATTAATGCAAACTGGCAATAATGACTTAGAAAAGAAAATGGATGACGAGTTACAAAATGCCAACGAACGAAAGGAATTGAGAGTGGCATTTGTAGGACAATATGGCTCAGGAAAATCAACTATCATTTCCGCATTAACAGGAAACAAAGATATATTAATAGACGCGAATATCTCTACGGACAAAGTAACAGAATATAGATGGAATAACATTGTCTTAATGGACACTCCAGGCATATTAGCCGGTAAGGTAGAAGCGCATGATGAAAGGACTAAGACTGCTTTAAAAGAGTGCGACCTTATTCTATATGTATTAACCAGCCAGTTATTTGATGACGTTGTATTCAATAATTTTATTGATTTGGCATATAATCAGCACTTGGCTGACAAAATGTTCATCGTTATCAATAAAATGAACATGGAGTATGGAGACTATGCCCAACTTGTTGAAAATTATACCGCATCTTTACAAAAAACGTTTAAAGAACGTGGCTATGATTTCTCGAATTTCCCCATTGCCTTTATTGACGCAAATGATTATATTGAGGGTATAAGCGACAGGGATGAAGAGTTTGTTCGTCTTAGCAATTTTGAGAAATTCATCAATAGCCTCAATTCATTCGTAAGTAGTAAAGGGCTTATAAAAAAGCAATTTGACACCCCCGTACGCATATTGCAAAGTTACACAAAGGATATCGCGATCTCAGATGTAGATCAGACCTTGGCTGATTTTTACCGTCAGTTCGAAGAGAAACTGAGTATTAGCGAACGAGAATTAAAGCGAGATGTTTCCAACTTACTATATTCCTTCGAGGCAGACGCAATGGCAAAGGTTTCGAATTTATCCAGCGGAATAGGTTCTTTGGATGAAAACGAATGGAAAACCAAGCAGGATGATTTGAACAGGAATTTGCAAAATAGTATACAGAACACATCTACAGAAATCGAGAATGTTGTATCGCAAAATTATGAGAACTTGTTCAAAGAGGTTGAAAAATTCTGCTCAAGAGACTCACTTACGCAATATATTGACAGCATAGAGGCAAAACTGAAATCTCCCAATATCAGCATAGAAGAAAGAAATAACCTCAACTATCAAAAAAAAGCCCTAAATTGGCTAAAAACTGGTGCGGCAAAGGTTGGAGATTTTGCACCTGGAGTAAACAATGTTTTTGGAGGAATCAGTAGTGCTTCTGGTTCCCAATTACATAACATTGTATTAAATGTCGGTCATTTTTTTGGAAAAAGCTTTAGACCGTGGGAAGCAGTCAGATGGGCTAGCAATATTGCGAAAGTGGCAAAATTTGGAATCCCTGTAATTACAACAGGAATAGACATTTGGATGCAATTGCGTGAAGAGAAAAAGGAAAACGAGAGGTTGCAACAGATTAAAGAGTCAAAAAATCAATTTGTCACAGGTTATCAAATAGAATTAAACAAGGTTAGAAGTCAATTTGAAGGTTATCTGAACACGGTACTGGAAAACTATAGAGAGAAGCGAAACGATATAAATAAATCGAAAGATGAAATTATCTTAGCTTCAAAGCGCAATGATGCTATTAACAATTCCATAAACGAGCTTGAAGGAGAATATGTTGACTTCATTGAGGTGATTGAAAACGACAAATAGTCCAAATTCGTATCATGTCTATGACCAACCTATTTTTCCTCCCCTTCGTGGGGCATGACTATTCCGCTGGCGGCATCTTCGGCAAGCGGGTGATGGTTCTCTTTGAGAACCATCACTGCGAGAGAAGTGTGCCAACTGTAAGGTTATCCTGACACAGTTTAATCCCAACGCAAAGCGAGAATGGAAATGGTTGGAAAAGAAACGTAAGAATAATAAATAGTTTGTTTGAATAAAGTATAAAATCTAGTAAATATGAAAATACTCAAAGGGATACTCAAAACTGCCAAAGAGATGTACAATGCAGATAGCAATGGACAACTAGGCAAATATGTTGGTGACAAACTTACCAATATGGTAAATAAATATGACGGGACTACCGAGGAAGAGTTAAATGCGCTAAAAAATCAAGAACTTGAAGAAATTCAAGAGCACCTTGGTTTAGACAATGAACTATTCGACAATGAACTATTCGACAATGAATATTGTCAAGAATTAATTAACAACTGGGAAGATACATTTGCGATATCCGACCAAGACAGGATGTTAGCTTCTTATTATAGGTATATGGCATGGCTAAACGTATTCAATTCTGTAAGTGAAGCAAGACAAGAAGACGGTTATGAGGACAAGCCTGATGAAGAAAAAGAAGCTTTCGATGAAAAAGAAAAGGAAGCTAATGCTGAATGTTTGCAATGGATTGAGTCAGCCATCAACTACTTAGATGAGGACAATGATGATTTCTGGATTTGTAAATTGCTTACAGCAAAAGCAGAAAGACTGCATTGGATGGGCAGTCATGTGGAAGCTGTTCGTTTAGCTATTAGAGCTTTACCATATGCATGCGATGAAAATGAAAAAGAACGGACTAAAGCCTCCATCACAGGAATGATTGCTCAAGGTTTAGATACTGTATATTCAGCAGGAGGCTACGGCATTGACGGAAGAACTACCAAAGAGTTTATAGAATACGCAGAAGAATCTTGCGCATTTGAGTATTGTGATGATTTTCGTTATGAAACAAATGAAGAAAACATGGAATTTCTCGCCGAAATTCTGCCAGCAGAGATTGATTCCTTTTTACACGGTCAAACAAGATTCAGTAACCGTCCATACCATGACCGCCAATTCATTTTCACAGTGCGCGACCTTGACCATATCGGTGGTTGTTATGACGAAACAGATACTATCAAATATGTATTTCCATTGAGCGAGTTGCCCAAAGACATCACATTCCCTGTAGGGCATCCTCAGGCTAATATGCTTTATTATGCCCATCCGTTACGTCCGATGTATTTGCCTTTCGAGAATGCGCAGTTGTTGCTTTTCTATGAAAAAGCACATGAAATGTGCCGTCTTTTTCAGTGTTTGGGAGCAACCCAAATTACGGCTCGCTGTTTGAAGGGAAAGAAAATCTCGCAAGATATTCTTACTTCTTATGACGCCAATATAGAAGGCGGTTATAAAATAGTAAATGGTTCAGCAGGAATCAGTGGTAAAAACACAAGACATGAGAAGAGAGAAAATCGGGATGAAATGTTACTGAACCAAACATTCTCTCCACAAAAAGCTCCTTATTGTCCCGATGATTTAGTTTGGGCAAAAGAAGATCCGGAACTACGGACATTGATACAACAACGGCTTGAAGGCGGACTATTGGAATTTACAAAGAAAGTATCTTCTTATGAGACATCCAATCTCTCCCAAAATCAAATAAACGATGTAAAAGCAGCGTTTCAGAGTTTAATGGCAAATGTCTCCGCAAATTATTCCGCTTCTACGGATAGTACATTCAGCCAAACCACAGAAACCGAATGGGAAATATCCGTGCAATTCAAACCGCTTGATGAATTTCCGGATTATGTATCCCCGCAAGAACAAAAAGCGATAGCGGATGCTCGAAAAGGAGACTTGATTATAGAAGTTTCCCAATTCTTCTTTGTGAGGGGAATAGGAATTATCATCTTAGATACGCTGCAAACAGACATTAAAGTCGGCGAACAAGTTATTGTATGCAACAATGATTCCGAATTTGATTCATCAATAGAAGGTATAGAAATGTTCTTCAAGTTTCTTCCAGAAGGCGAAAGAGGTGATAAAGCCGGTTTAGTCTTAAATGGAGTGACCGCAACAAATATACAATGTGGTACACGTATTTACAAAAAACGAGAAACTTCTTTTTCGGATAAAAAAGATACCACACAAGAGAATACCCCCACAAACCAAACTACCCTAACACCTGAAGAAGAAAAATATAAAGAAGAAATACTCTTCTGTTTGGAAGAAAGTGACACCATAACAGATGATGACCGCAAATACTTGGAACGTAAACGTAAGAGATTTGGTATTTCTGAAGAAAAAGCCAAAGAGATAGAACAACAAATAGCTCCTCCTTTAAAGGAAAATGAAAAAGAATATTTGGAAACTTATAAAGAATTGGCCTCGTCCGGCACTTTAACCGACCGGTCAAGACGCCTGTTAGAACGTGAGCGGGAGTCCTTAAATCTTTCTAAAGAAAGAGCTGCCGAAATCGAAAAAATGGCATTACGCTAAACTCAGCAACTCTACCTTAACAAACCAAGTCTAACTCTCTACACTTTATAGAGTAAAAACTATAGATGACTAACCTATTTTTCCTCCCCTTCGTGGGGCATGACTATTCCGCGGGCGGCATCTTCGGCAAGCGGGTGATGGTTCTCGGAGAGAGTCATTACTGCGGGGAGAAGTGTGCCAACTGCGGAGTGGCGGGCAAGGCGGGCGACTGCGCCGCCTTCACCACTAACGTAATCAAGGCGTATCTCAATCCCAATACGGAGCGGGAACGCTGGATGAGCACCTACCTGAAGTTTGAACGGAGCCTCGTGGGACACGAGACCGACGGGGATGAGCGGCAACGCATATGGCAGTCGCTCTTGTTCTTCAACTTCCTGCAAGTGGCGATGGACGAGACACGGCAAGCGGGTACGCAGGAACAATACCTCCAGGCGCAAAGGGCTTTCTATGAGGTGTTGGACCAATACCTGCCCGAATATATCATCGTCTGGGGCAAGAGGCTTTGGAGTTTTCTGCCCGGTGACGGGAGATGGCGGGAAGAGAAGGACATCGTGATAGACGGACAACACATCGCCACAGGAAGTTACAGGCTGGGCAACGGCGCAAGGGCAAGGATAATGGCAGTATACCATCCCTCCGTGGGCTACTCCTGGGACTGGTGGCACAAGGCCATCCATGCATTTCTCAACCAACATTAATCCTCCCCATGAACAACCGCACCAAGTTTTATTGTTGGCTCATCGGCAAGCTGGAGCGCAGGCGCATGACGCTGCAAGAGATTGTTGACGAATGGGAGATGGCGGCCAGCAACGCCGACCATACGGAGCTGAGCGTCCGCACGTTCCACCGCTACCGGGATGAGATAGACTCTATCTTCGGCATAGAGATAAAATGTGACAAGACCAATGGATACCGTTACTACATCTGGCGGGACAAGTATGGAGGGACTGACGTGACGGAGTGGATGCTCTCGGCACTGCGCATCGCCTCGCTGGGTGACATGCTGAAGTATCACAACAAGGTGATGCTGGAGGAGGCGCCCATGAACTCCCACTACCTGGACGACATACTGGAGGCGATAGACAAGCGATATATCTTGCGCTTCCACTACAGGACGGGGTACGGCGTAGAGAAAGACATGACGATGTTACCCGCCTTTGTCCGGCTATTCCACCAGCGTTGGTATGTCATCGGCAACCTTTGGGACGAGACGAAGAGTGACAGCCAGCAAGTGTTCACGCCACGCACGCTGCCCTTCAACCGCATAGAGACGATGGACATCGCTTGCAAAAAGCGGCAACTGCCTCCCGCCATCAAGAGCCGACTGACACCTGACAGCTTCTTCGAGGGTTGCTTCGGCATCATGCGACAAGAGGAAATCCCCGTGAGAAAGATTGTCGTCAGGGCGTTTTATCCCGAAAACAACTACATCACGGAGGTGCCGCTCCATGAAAGCCAGACGAAAATCAAGGATGGGAACAATGGCGGATACACGGACTTCTCCATCCGGGTGAGACCCACCCGCGACTTCATGCAGGAGTTGCTGTGGCATGGCAGGAAGCTCGCCATATTGGAACCGGAAGACTTCCGACAAGAGATGGTCGGCATACTGAAAGACATGGTAACGAGCTACGAGACGGGGAAGGACATGCTGGAGGAATAATCTCCAATCAGCCATTAGACCGCCCAAGATCCTTTCCCCTTTCTTGCGAGAAACCCCCGACAGTTCCTTTCAAGTAGCTCATGTAGCGATGCGCTGCCGACACGGCGATTTTCACTCCGCGAGGCAGACATGCTTGCTCCTTGCTAGCGCCCGACGTGCTACAGCGCGTCGATTTTCATCCCGTGAGGCAAACTCCTGCCGGCATCCTCGTCGCTTGCTCCCCGCTGGTGACCAACGCACTACAGAATTGGGGTGAAGAGACACTCCCCCACTCCAGACTGGAAGGCCGGCACAAAAGAAGAAGAAAAAGGAAAGCCCCGCCCGTCAAGATGACGAGCGGGGCCGTTAATTCCTTTTCCCTCCCAATTACTTACGCAGGCCGAGAGCCTTGATGATGGCGCGGTAGCGCTCAACATCACGCTCGTAAAGGTAATTGAGCAAGGCGCGGCGCTTTCCTACGAGCTGTGTCAGGGCACGTGTCGTAGTATAATCTTTACGGTTCTGCTTAACATGTTCCGTCAAATGAGCAATACGGTAGGTGAACAATGCTATCTGGCTCTCAGGTGAACCAGTATCAGAGTTGGACTTCCCGTACTTGCTAAAGATCTCTTCTTTCTTTGCCTTGTCTAAATACATAGCTGTTTAAAAATGATTATAGTTATTGATATGCATTGCGAAAATGCGGTGCAAAGGTATAACTTTTCCGTGAAACCCGCAAGCTTATCCAAACTTTTTTGTAATTTTGCACCGATTTTTTGGAGCACATTAAGGTAAAAACATATGCAAGACATTAGAAACATCGCTATCATAGCGCACGTCGACCATGGCAAGACGACATTGGTCGACAAGATGATGCTAGCCGGCAAGCTATTCCGAGAGGGACAGGATAACAGCGGCGAGGTGCTGGACTCCAACGACCTGGAGCGTGAGCGGGGCATCACCATACTTTCCAAGAACGTTTCCATCAACTGGAAAGGTGTCAAGATAAACATCATAGACACTCCAGGACACTCCGACTTCGGCGGAGAGGTGGAGCGCGTGCTCAACATGGCCGATGGATGCATCCTGCTGGTAGACGCTTTCGAAGGCCCTATGCCACAGACTCGTTTCGTTTTGCAAAAAGCCCTGCAGATAGGGCTGAAGCCTATCGTGGTGGTGAACAAGGTGGACAAGCCCAGTTGCCGCCCCGAGGAGGTTTACGAAATGGTGTTTGACCTGATGTGTGAGCTGAACGCCACGGAAGACCAGCTGGACTTCCCCGTGGTGTATGGCTCGGCAAAGAACGGATGGATGGCTGAAGACTGGAAGCAGCCAACAGACAACATAGACTACTTGCTGGACAAGATCGTGGAGATAATTCCCGCCCCGAAGCAGTTGGAGGGCACTCCGCAGCTACTCATCACCTCGCTGGACTACAGCAACTACACGGGTCGCATCGCCGTGGGACGCGTGCACAGAGGCGTGTTGAAAGACGGCATGAACGTGACCATCTGCCATCGTGACGGCTCGCAAGAGAAAACAAAGATAAAGGAACTGCACACTTTCGAGGGCATGGGACACGTGAAGACCGATCACGTGGACGCTGGAGACATCTGCGCCGTGATAGGACTGGAGCGTTTCGAGATAGGCGACACCATCTGCGACTACGAGAACCCCGAGCCGCTGCCTCCCATTGCCATCGACGAGCCTACCATGAGCATGCTCTTCACCATCAACGACTCTCCTTTCTTCGGAAAAGAAGGAAAGTTCTGCACTTCCCGCCATATCAACGACCGACTGAACAAGGAGCTGGAGAAGAACCTGGCACTGAGAGTGGAGCCTTACGAGGACACCACCGACAAATGGATAGTAAGCGGACGTGGCGTATTGCACCTCTCCGTGCTGATAGAGACCATGCGCCGCGAGGGCTACGAGCTGCAGGTGGGCCAACCGCAGGTAATCTACAAGGAGATAGACGGACAGAAGTGCGAGCCTATAGAGGAGCTGACCATCAACGTGCCCGAGGAGTTCTCCAGCAAGATGATAGACATGGTGACCCGCCGCAAGGGAGACCTGCTGGGCATGGAGACGCAAGGCGACAGGGTGAACATAGAGTTCGAAATACCTTCCAGGGGCATCATCGGACTGCGCACAAATGTCCTGACCGCCTCCCAAGGCGAAGCCATCATGGCTCACCGCTTCAAGGAGTACCAGCCTTACAAGGGCGACATAGAGCGCAGAACGAATGGCTCGATGATAGCCATGGAGACGGGCACCGCCTACGCCTACTCCATAGACAAGTTGCAAGACAGGGGAAAATTCTTCATTGACCCGGGAGAGGAAGTCTACGCGGGACAAGTGGTGGGCGAGCACGTGCACGACAACGACCTTGTCATCAACGTGACCAAGGCCAAGCAGCTGACCAACGTGCGAGCCAGCGGTAGCGACGAGAAAGCCCGCGTGATACCAAAGACCCAGATGAGCCTGGAGGAATGCCTGGAGTATATCAAGGGCGACGAGTACGTGGAGGTGACCCCGAAGAGCATGCGCATGCGCAAAATCATACTCAATCACCTGGAAAGAAAACGCAACAACAAGGAATAACCATGCTGAAACGTAAACTTATCTTGGCGCTGGACCTCATGGCCATGGCCTTGCCGCTCATGGCGCAACCCGAAGCGGGTACATTCTCTATCATTCCCAAGGTGGGCGTGGATATCACCAACGTGACGGGAGACCACCTCTATGAATACGGCGACATGGGCACTTACTCTTTGAAAGGCAAGTACCAGCCGGGATTCACGGGCGGCGCGGAAGCGATGTACCAAGCCATGCCGCGACTGGCGGTATCGCTGGGCGTGATGTACGCCCAAGAAGGCAGCCGCCACTCGGATATAGAACTGGGGCAAGGAGAAGCCCGAGTGGGCATCAACGAGAACAACCTGACTTTCAACTACTTGCAAGTGCCCATCATGGCGCATGTGTACGTGGCGAAAGGACTGAGCCTCAACGCCGGTGTGCGACTGGGCTTCCTGCTCTCGGCCAGTCACGAGTATGACACGGTGGACATCACTTACGATGACATCAGTGGCACCCGCGAATACGGGGAGTCCCATTCCTACGACGAGGACATCAAGTCTTTCTGCAAGACCACGTCTATCTCCATCCCCGTAGGAGTCTCCTACGAATACATGAACGTGGTACTGGACGCCCGCTACCATTTCCCCTTGACCAAGACTTTCAAGGAAACCTCTGGCAAACACCAAGGCTTCACGGTCACCGTGGGCTACAAGTTTGACCTGTAAATACACTCCCCCATCATGACCATGGCGGACTTGGTTCCTCAAAGACCAAGTCCGCCATGATTGTTTCTTATCCTATATGAGCCCTGGCCTTGCGGGGGCTTGAGAAACGCGACTAGCCACGATGGGCGATGAAACTAGTCTCGATGGCCCACGATACTAGTTTCACAGGGCCTTGAGACTAGTATCGTTTTCCCACGGCAAGCACGTCCCTTGGGAAAACAAGTTAAATCGAGAGGAAAAACAAGTTGTTTTGTTTTCCGAAATAACTTGTTTTGAGACGCGAAACAACTTGTTTTGATCAACAAAACAAGTTGAATTGAAAAGCCGCCCTCCACCCCCACAGGGCTCAAGGGCTTCAGCCGCGGCAATGAGGTGGGGCTATTTCGCCAATCCCCAAGCTCGCTTTACGTTCTCCACGGGCAGGCTCTCCACGTGGTTTTCCGTCTCATCGGGCAGGTTACAGAAGAAATCCAAACCCGTGAGAGATTCCAATTGGTCGATGTTCACCACGTAGCTTCCCAGGTTCTCGTCCCTGTTCGCCTTGTGTTCAAACCAGAAGCCCAGGGCCTTATATCCTCCACTGTTCTTCATCAGCAGGGCGCAAAAGAAATACTTGGGCACTGTCAAGCCATTGGCGAGCGTTGTCAAGACCTGGTCTGCCTTGTCTATCGTGCCTCCCTTGCATACGTAGAGCGTGTCGTTACGGCTGGAATTAGCGGTAATCCACTTGCGCAACTGACTCTCCATGTTCTCCCATACGCCCGCATTGAAGGCGTTGAGCTGCGGCGACATGTTGGTGAGGAAGAATGTTTGATAATTGGCATCAAAGGAATAAAGCCTGTCCGCCGAGGGACAGAGATGCCCATGGTCATAGCCAGACCGCCTGAAGGGGTCCGTCTCCCATCGATAGGCCTGGGGAAGGTCGGGGTCTTGCGGATACTGGTTATCATCGGACTCATAGCGGGAGGTGTTGGAAACGCGGTTGGAAGCGTACATCTAGTAGCACGTCCAGCGGTTGGCCTTCTTCTCCCCATCCCATTCCAGGGCGTAATTGACGCTCTCCTGGCTGTTGGGCACATTGGCATGATGCACCAGCACTATACTCGTTCCCCCTTTCACCCTGGGGAATTCCAAACGGGTCACCTCTTTCGGCATGCCTGCCGTGGGCGCGTTCTTGTTGAGATTGGTGTTTGCCACGCCGCCATCCCCGTCATTATCACTTCCGCAAGCGGAAAGCAACAACACCAAGGCAAAGAGGGACAAGATATAGAAACGGATATTTTTCATAAGTAACAAGATGAAAGACGATACGCCCAGAAACAAAAAAGTGTGACTGGGAGTTCCGCAACACTCGCCAATCACACTTTATAGGATGTTAATATGCTATCGGAAGGTTCATTTACTTCTTCAACTTACCGTAGCGATTCATGAAGCGGTCTACGCGACCAGCCGTATCTACCAGCTTGCTCTTGCCCGTATAGAAGGGGTGGGAAGTACTGGAGATTTCGATTTTTACCACAGGGTAAGTCTCGCCTTCAAACTCCACCGTATCGTTAGTTTTGCAGGTGGACCTTGTAAGGAACATATCGCCGTTGGACATATCCTTGAATACGACGGGGCGATAGTTTTCAGGATGGATACCTTTTTTCATTTTGTCTTCAAATTATGTATTATTAATATTGTCTTTACGCTCAAGGGAAGTCTCGCCTACCCTCTCCTGTAAATGGGATACGGGCGCACTTCACTCATAACAGCGTGCAAAATTACGAATTTTTCGGCAACCCACAAAACTTTTCCTGTTCTTTTTTGCCTTTTTCGCTATTCAGGGCCTTCGCCCGACATGTCCTTTAAGTGAGTTCGACGAATTCCACTTTATGTGCGCGGCCCTGTTGTGGCCAAACTGTAGAGACGCATTCTTGCGTCTCAGCAAGCAAAATGGCTGAATAAACAGCAGAGAAGTTCACTTTACGCTGTTTACCCAAGTAGCGATGTCTTGCAGCACTTCAGGAGAAACAGTCTCCTCGATGGTGCCATACTCTATGGGCAAGCCTGTCTGGCTATGCTGGAAGAGGTGGTTCAAGCCAGGATACTCCTTCACGAGGTTCTTGTCGTTGGCGGGCAAGAGCCGGCGGAAGGCACCGAGGTTTTCCTTGGCGGGCACCTGCGTGTCATTGCCGCCATTGAGGGCAAAGACGGGACAAGTGGCCTTGCGGATATCCTCCGCGGGATCCAAGGACAGGAAAGCACGCAACCAAGGAACAGATGTCTCTATCACCTTGACCAGGTTCTCCTGCAAGGCCTCGGGCAACTGGAGATTGGCCGACTTCACGACCTCGGCTATCCGCTCCTTGGGATTGGAGACCTGCTCACCGCTCTCCATCCACCGCAACACTTGGCGCAGGGCAGTAACGTAATCATCGCAAACCATGGCCGGCACACCGCTCTTGGAAAGCGCCGCATGGTTTTGCAACAGCAAGAGGCTATCGCCCTTAATGGCCATTCCCGCCAAACTGACAACAAAGTCACATTGCTGGCGCCCCGCTATCATCATGGCAATGGTGCCACCCTCGCTGTGCCCCAGCACGCCGCACTTGCCAAACTTGCCCGTGGAGCGTACGTAGTCTAACGCCGCGATGGCGTCACCCATGAAGTCGTGCGTGGTGGCGTTGGCTACTTCGCCCGTGGAGCCACCCACTCCCCTATCATCGTAGCGTAAGGTGGCTATGCCCTGCTTGGCCAAGTAATCGGCGATAACCAGGAATGGTCTGTGGTCAAACAGCTCCTCGTCGCGGTTTTGCTGGCCACTGCCCGTGACCATCACCAAGACAGGAACATCCTTCGAGAACTGGAAGTTCATGGGGTAAGTCAAGGTGCCCGCCAGCTTCGCGCCATCAGCGGGATTGGTAAAAGTCACCTCCTCGGTGGGATACATATAGGGAGGCGTGGGAGTCTGCGGCCTGTTATGTTTGGCCTCACCGGGCTCCAACACGAGCGGCAAGCTCACGGCACCTTGGTTGAAGGTACCCTCCATCCGCTTATCGCTTACCTGGGCTTCATACGATATGCCCAGGGCGGACACCGTGACCCGCACTTTGCCCTCAGCAGTCACCTCAGCCTCAGCAGGAATGCCGTTGGCCCCTTGGTCGGGGCTGTCCATGACACACTTCAACTTGCCCGAGTCATCCTTGGAGAAGTGAAACACCAGGGAAAGCTTGGCAGTTCGCAAATCCAGCTTGCCCGACCAGGCACCCAAGAAATCTTGGGCCTGGACCGCAAAGGCCATCGCCAAGCCCGCTAACAATAAAAACGTCTTTTTCAGCATAAGCAAATCCTCTATAAGAAAAACGTGAGCCTGCCACTTCAGACTCACGTTATATATTATAATCGTGAGTTCAACGAAAACTTGTAGAGACGCATTCTTGCGTCTCAGCAAGCAAGATTGCCGAATAAAATCGCCTGTCGCGAAGACTTGGCAGCTGGCTGAGACGCAAGAATGCGTCTCTACAATTTGGCCATAACAGGGCTGCGCACATAAAGTGGAATTCGTCGACGTTATTATATATAATGTATCACGCGCACGAGGAAAGGACGTGAGGCCTCATCCTTGCATGTCGTAGACCACCTGCATGAGTTTCTTGCCCAAGGCATCAGCCTCCTCCATCGTGGCGGCTTCGCTATAGACGCGGATGATAGGCTCCGTGTTGCTCTTGCGCAGGTGTACCCACTTGTCGGGGAAATCTATCTTCACGCCGTCGATATCGGTCACTTGCTCGTCGCTATACATTTCCTTCACCTTGCGCAGGATAGCGTCCACATCGGTGGAAGGAGTCAGGTCTATACGATTCTTGGCGATATAATAGTTGGGGAAAGTAGCTCGCAACTCGCTCGCCTTGCACCCCTTTTGAGCCAAGGAAGACAGGAAAAGGGCAATGCCCACCAAGGCATCCCGCCCGTAATGGCTTTCAGGATAAATGACACCGCCATTACCCTCACCGCCAATAATAGCGCCAACGGCCTTCATCTTGGTGGTAACGTTCACCTCGCCCACTGCCGCGGCAAAATATTCACCGCCATGCCGTTGAGTAACGTCACGCAGGGCACGGGTGCTACTCAAGTTGCTTACCGTATTGCCAGGCGTGTGGCTCAACACGTAATCGGCCACGGAGACCAACGTGTATTCCTCGCCGAACATCTTTCCATCCTCCTGGATGAAGGCCAAGCGGTCGACATCGGGGTCTACGACAATACCCAAGTCGTAACCTCCCTTGCTCATCTCGGTCATGATACCTGAGAGATTCTTTTCCAAAGGCTCTGGATTGTGGGCAAAATCACCATTCGGCTCGCCATTGAGCAACGTGTACTCCACGCCCAAAGCCTGGAGCAAGCCAGGCAAAATGATGGCACCTACAGAGTTGATGGCATCTACCACCACACGGAACTTCGCTTTTTTCACCGCTTCCACGTCTACCAAAGGTAAGGCCAACACAGAATCTATGTGACGCTGGTTATAACTGTCGTCAAGTGTATAAGTGCCAAGATGGTCAACATCGGCATAATTGAAATCCTCTCGCTCGGCAATTTCCAGCACGGCTTGTCCATCGGCAGCGGTAAGGAACTCTCCCTCGTGGTTAAGCAGCTTCAAAGCGTTCCAATGGCGGGGATTGTGACTGGCCGTGATGATAATGCCTCCTTCGGCTCCCGACATGCGCACCGCCAACTCCGTGGTGGGTGTGGTGGCCAAGCCAATGTCTATCACGTCATAACCCATACCCATCAGCGTTCCGCAGACCACTTGGCGCACCATGGAGCCAGAGATGCGGGCATCGCGCCCCACCACTATCTTATTGCTCTCGCATTGGCCGCTACGACGGATGAAAGTAGCATACGCCGAGGTGAACTTCACGATGTCTAGCGGATTCAAGGTGTCACCTGCCTGTCCGCCTATAGTGCCGCGAATACCGGAAATGGACTTTATCAGTGTCATGGTAAAAATATGGTTATAGTTAAACGGGAAAACTATCGTCCTCGTTGATATGTTATATCATACAAACAGGGATACACGCTAGACGAGGCCGCTTGCGTTCCCTCTGAATGGGGAACTATCAGCTTGAGATGAGCTATGCGGTCGGTAGCGGTCTGTGGACGACCTATCTTAATGTAAGTAAGAGGCTCCAACCAACCATTGGGCACGGAGGTGGTGCCATAGACCATGTACATCAGGCTTTGATTACTGTCAAAAGATGCCGTAAAAGTACCATAGCTATTGGTTACCGTCATTTTTTCCACCAGATAGGAGTAATCCAATATGTTGTTGGACAACTGCAAAGAGTCTCCCCTGGCACTAACCAAGAGATTGTATTCATCAAACCGGCAAAGCACGTCGGTAGTCTCTCCCTCCTTGATAGGCTCTCCACAGCCAATATCAATAATCTGCATATAGACGCCCGTGTTCTCAAAGAGCACGTATTCGTTCTTTTCCGTATCAGTAAGCACCACGGAGGGATCTGATTGATAAGCTTCATATCGCTGCTTGAATTGCGCCTCTGATATCACTTGCACGTTATGATACCTCAAATAGAGGTTAATAGAGTCACGCTCGCGGTTGCGCTGGTCGGCATATGTCTCAGTATCATCACAGGAGGCCACGAAAACGGCAGCCATGATGACAAGGATGCCCATAAGAAGTTTTCTCATTTTCTCTCTATTTATTGCTTAATCGGCCACAAAGGTAATAAAAAGATAAGACTCTAGGGACAGAGCGACTTCGTTTTTATTATTATTTATCATTTACAGGCATCTGGACGGAACGGCCCTCACGCTCTCAGTCTCTCGGAATAAGCGTTCACCGCACGTTCCACCACGGCCTTAGCCTCCTCCAAAGAGCATGCTAGCTTTCCACCTGACGCATTAAGGTGACCACCGCCATGAAAGAAGTTGGCGGCCATCTCGTTACACGGGAAGTCGTCTACAGAGCGCAAACTGACATATATCAGATTGTCCTGCTCTGTATCCTCACGCAAATAGATGGAGAGTTTGAGGTCCTTGATGCGCAAAGGCTGATTGACCAATCCCTCCACGTCACCTTTGATAAAGTGGTAACGCTGCATTTCCTCTCGGGTAAGCGTGAAACAAGCGGCATGCAAATCTTCCCACACCTGCAGTTTCTGGTCCATCAAGTATCCCCTAAGACGAATGGCATAAGAACTGTAATTGTTGAAAACTCTTCGATAAATGAGATCCTTGTCTATATGCTTGGTAAGAAGCTGGCTGATGATAAAGAAAATGACGGGACTATTGGAGTTGTAGGTGAAAGCGCCCGTGTCGGTCATCATGCCGCAATATATGCAAGTAGCCCATTTGCGGTTCATCCGCTCAAAGTCTCCCAACTGCCAAACAATGCGGAACACCAGTTCGCATGTGCTGCAAAGGGAAGGACGGGAGATAACCAAGTCCATCTCGTCACTGGGGTTAAGATGATGGTCTATCATCACTTTGCGGGCAGGAGACGACATGAGCACTTGTTGCATGGCCTCTACCCTGGAAGACTCTCCGAAATCAAGACAGAACACCAAGTCCGCTTGCTGGAAAAGCGCGGTCACCACCTCGGGCTTACGGTCATAACGCAACACTCGCTCAGAACCAGGCAGCCACTGCAAGAAGTCGGGATAGGCGTCGGGGACAACCACAAAAGGAGTCTTACCCAACTGGCGCAAATACTCATTCCATGCCAAAGCGGCCCCCATGGCATCTCCATCGGGAGACTTATGGGCACAAATAACAATACGCTCAGAAGCCGCTATCCATTGCCTCAGGATAGCAGCTTCTTTTTCATCCAGTGTATTGATTTCCATCTAGAACAGTTTCTCAGGATAAACGCCTTCGTCGACCAATCCCTTAATCCTGTCTACCACCGCTTGGCGATCCGCGGAATAGGTCACGCCAAACCACTTGCTGGTAGTGTCAAGCACCTGCACAGTGGCAATGCCGTCATTGATCAACTTGTTTACCACCAACGGAATAAAGAACTCAGCCTTGAGATTCTCCATATTCTTGGGATTGTTGAGAAAATCCTTGAAGTAAGCCTCGCTATAGTCAAAATAATCTGGCGTGAACCCCCAAACATTCATGGACACGGGAGTATTGTCTTCTATGGCAACCCACTCTCCTTGTTCATCTTTATAGCTTACTTTACCTTCTATACGCATAATCTCCGTACGCTCCACACAGGTAGTCAAGTTACCGGCCTCATCCTTTGAGCAGATACCGCGAGCCACGGTTCCATTCTCCGACAAGGTGTTGCCTACACGGAAACCAACCATGGCGTATTTGTTTTTGCTTCCTTCTGGTAACTCGGAAAGGAATTTCCCTATCACGCGGAAGCTGTCGCGGTTATAGAAATCATCGCAGTTGATTACGCAGAAAGGTTCATGGATAATATCCTTGGCCATGAGCACCGCATGATTGGTTCCCCATGGTTTAACGCGTCCTTCGGGAATGCTGAACCCTTCAGGCAAAGCATCCAAAGACTGAAAGCAAAGCTCCGCGGGAATATGCCCCTCATACTTGGCTAACACCTGCTCACGGAACTGCTGTTCGAAATCCTTGCGAATAACGAACACGATTTTCCCGAAGCCTGCCTGAATAGCGTCATAAATGGAATAATCCATAATGGTCTCCCCATTGGGACCCAGCCCGTCAAGTTGTTTGAGACCTCCGTAGCGGCTGCCCATGCCAGCAGCCAACAACAACAGTGTTGGTTTCATAAGTATATTTTTAGTAGGTATTATAAATCCCTAGCAAAGGTAACTATTTTTCTTGATATAGCATAGAACTAAATGAAAAAATCTCGTTAGAAGGGATATTCCACGGCCAGATGGATGGCATGGCCATCACTGAACTTGGGAATATTGTAAAAACCGCTCTTTCCCGTTTCATAAGGCACATGGAGTCCTATACCCCAATCCAGACGTATCACAAACATTCCCAAATCGTACCTAAGACCTACACCCGTTCCCAAGGCCAGCTGCTTATAAAAACTTCCTATCTCGAACTTGCAGCCTTCCAGCTCTTCGTGGTCACGTAATGTCCAAACATTGCCAGCGTCAAGGAACAACGCCCCGTGCAACGATCCCCATAGGCGCATACGATATTCCAAATTGAGCTGGAGCTTCACGTCTCCTGTCTGGTCGATATAGGAAGAACGGCCTTTCTTGCGAAGATAAGTGCCCGGTCCGATGCTACGCACATTGAAAGCACGGATACTATTGGCTCCTCCCACATAGAACTGTTCATAATAAGGGGCGCTGTTGGTGTTTCCATAACTGTAAACCACTCCCGCGTTGACATGTCCCACTAAAGATGAATACTCGGAGAAATTCCATTGCTTGACAAACTTGGTCTCCACTTTCACGAACTGGGCGAAAGGATTCTTGAACATTGTCTTGTCTTTCTTGTTCCATCCTTCCCCAAAAACGGCATAACCTGCCGCCAAGAGGTTGGAAGCCTCACTTACCGTGGTTCGCCAGGTGATAGGATTACGAAAACGCGAAGGGCTACGGTATGTGTAAGTGTAACTCATCTTGGGGACGAATTGGTCACGCATAGACACTTGTAAGTATGCGTTTTTCGCCAAGAGAGAGTCGAAAGCAGCCGTGCGCTCATTCATATATTCATAGGAGAGCAACAGAGGACTGAACGAGTGATGAGAACTAGGACTAGTAGACCAATCGTACGTCAGTTCCGCCGAAACCACATTGCGCATGAAGTAGCCTGAGCGGTTAAGGGTATTCGTGGAGAGTTCAACAACTGTAGTGGGATTAGAGAAGAAGCGTCTTCTAGCCCTGCGCCTGCGTTTTCTTCTGTCCTCCGTGTTGTTTTCACTCGTCAAGCGCTCGTATTGCTTAACCGGACTGGTAAACAATGTCCAAGGGGTAATGATGCGAGGAAAAGTCAGGGATGCGTCCAAGCCATATTCATAGGAATTAACGCCTGTGCTACTACCTTCAGAAGCATGTCCTGTTTGCCACTCATAGGATCCATGGAGGTTGATATCCAACTTCTCGCCACCACGGAAGGCGTTTCGTTTCACGAAACCCACCACCAACTCGGGACCATAACGTCCCGAGGTCTTTCCCTTGGCATTGGCTTCTATATAAAAATCATAGGGTTTGTCGAGCACCAAGTCTATCCTGGCATCCAGCGTATCACATGTAGCGGAAGTATCTCGGGGCGTAAAACGAATGCCCGAGTAGCTGAAAAGCCCCGTAGACTGCAAATGCTTGGTAAATCGTTCTACATTCTCAAGCCTATAAGGTCTACCATGGCGCAAGCGAAGTCCCGTCATGAAGACACCTGGGCGGATAGGAGGTTTCTTTCCTCTGTAGTTAAAGCGCAAATGGCGAAACTTGAAGTGATTATCCAAAGAATCCGTCATCTCCTTGCGCATATTGACATCAATATTGCCGATATACCACCGACGATGGGCACGCGGGTCTATACTGTCCGCTAAAGCTAAACGCAACTGCACACGATGGGGAACAGCAGCGGTGTCCGCCAAGTAAGAAGCGTAACCCGATTGATAAAAATAGTATCCATGATCTTGGAACAAACTTGCCAAGCGTTGCCGTTCAGATTCCAAGTCCGATACGGAGAAAGGACTACCTTTATGCAAATATGTATCTGAAGCGGAAGACTTAATCAAACTATCCGCCACGGCAGGAAATGACATATAGGCAATGGAGTCCAACCGCCAAAGAGGTCCCATGTTGACGGTATAGGATATCTTGGCTTTCTTGGGGTTCTTGAGCGTAATCTCCTCGTAGGAGACCTTGCTGTTGAAATATCCCCGTTTCATAAGCTCCCCTTCGGCTACCTGAGCCCGCAAATCAGGATTTACCTCGCTCAGCAACTTTGGTTCCGTGCCAAAGGTACGGGTCATCCAACGGGCAAAAGCGTTATCTGATTTTGAGAAGGCATTCCAAATCCACAAACGCACAGGGAAAGGAGACATGTGATAGCTACTGCCAAACAAAGCCTCTGTAGGCGCGGAAGCCAACACATACTCCATCTCGGCTATCGTGGAGTCAGCGTGGCCGCCCTCCTCATAGTTCACATAAGAGATTTTCTTCAGTCCCGCGAAAAGTTGCTCATCATCGGGAATGGCACGCGTAGTAGAACAGGACGTAAGTGAAAAACTTATCACTATTGCCGCCAACGCTATATATATAATATGGTATATGCTACTTCTCTTGCTCATTGCTTGTCTTATTGCCTTGTGGTATACTGTCCTTCTTCTCCTCCTTTAGGGCAGGTTTACGGGTCTTATTCGTATTTAAGCGGAAAATGTCACGGAAATGTTGCAATTTGCGCCGCCACACGAAGCCCGCGCCATATTCTCCTATCATGCCCTCCAGCCAATCATAGGTGGAATTATCGTAGAATGCCTTGATATACATACTAGAACGTTGATCTAGGCGGTATTCCAATTCCACATTGTCGAAGAAAGCGTCATTGCTGTTGCCAGACTCCAAATCCGCGCCCGAGGAAACTTGTCCGCCCACACTCACATTGAGCCTGTTGTTCCACAACCGCTTAGAGAACTTGAAGTTATAATCTGTATGCGTGCCACCAGCGGCGGCCTTCGTATTATCTACGCTCATACCCACATTGAGTCCTATGGAACGCATCGCCGACCCCATGATGTTGTTTATCTCAGAATTAAGGAAAGAAGTCAAAGCCTTATTCATGGAGAAAGAAGAGGTGCTGCCAGAGGCCATGTACATGCCAGAGGCCAACATGGTAATGGCAATCTTTCCGCGTTCCTCATTGTCCATGGTGTTCAACTCGTCTTGCAAGGCCATGTCGTCTGGAGCGGAAATAATGAACTGTATACCAGGCTTGTTGAGGTTTTGCGTCAACTTCACGCCGCAATGAAAATCCACAGACCTGCCCACGCCGCTTCCATCATCCACGTTGGCCTTTATCAATTCCGTGGCCGTGATGTTCAAGTTGGGATTCATCGGGTCTCCCATAAACTCAATATAGCTTCCGTCCTCTATAGAGAAAGTCTTCAAAGGTATCACAGGCAAAGAATACTTCATCACGCCATTACTGAGCGTATAGCGTCCCGACAGCTGCAAGCCGTTGGCTGTGCCGTAAGTCATAAGCAGGTCACCGCCACCCATTAAGTCGATATAATTGGACAAGTCCGCGTTCAGTCCACAGATAATATGCGCCGACTCATCTATATGCATGCTCAACGACATATTGAAACCTTCCAAAGGCGGTCGCTTGACCACCATCTCCGCGGTATCACGGAAATCCGTAAACTTCACCAATTCATCCAACTGATTATCGGTGACCAGCTCCGACTCTTTCAATACATAGGTCATATCCGTAGAACCCAGCACACCGAGACTGCCAAACATATTCAGCCGGGACACAGGCCCGCGCATCATACCTGTGAAATTGACAAAAGCCTTGCCATAAGCCTCCGCATAACGGCTCTTCTTGGCATTGATGATTTGGAAGTTCTCCGCCCGCATACGAATATCCATGGCCATGTCGTCGAGATTGGAGAAATCCAGCTCGCCCGCGATAATCAATGGGCTGCCATTATCGGAATACATCTCAAAGTTCTCGAATAACAAATGGCTGTTGACAATGCGCACGGGGTCATCGGCAAAACGCATCTGCACGCCATAGGTGGGACTTGCCACATAGCCAGAGTCCAAGAACACCTCTCCATTCACTTCGGGTTGGCTCATGGAGCCTTTCACTTCCAGGCTTCCCTCGCCATAACCTCGCAATCCCAATAACTTGCGAGGCAAGAAAGCGTTGAAGAACTGCAAAGGCATGCGTTCCATGCTCATTGTAACATCCATATATCCGTCTCCCTCGGAAAGGTAAGAACCTGTTACCGTGCTCACCTCCTTGCCATCTGCCATCAAGATGCCGTCAACAGTATGGGTGCCGTCCGCCAAAGGCATATAGACAAATTCACTGCCCACATCACCTAGGCGGGCGCCCTCATAAGTCATCTCATCTACAGTGAAGTTAGACGATAACGAGAAAGCGTCTTGCGTTTGTATCACGTGGAAATCTCCGTCCAGCGTACCCGTGATATCGGGCAGGTAGGGAATCACGCTCAATACGTCTCCCAATTCTATCTTGCCCAAGCTCAACGTGAGGTCTTGTAGCGCCTCGGTATTATCGTTATCTGAGTAAAGCTGGATGCCCGTGCCGTCTTCCGCGGCCAACACCATATCCGCGTAGACACGTTGGTCACTGCCCAAATAAATGTAATTGCGTTCGTTAGCGGTAAAAGTCTTATAACCAATCACGGGGTTCCGGTCTATAAGACTCACCCTGGAGCCGTTGGGTTCCATTACGGCAACCAATCCCAGCTTCATGCCCAGCCTGCCCTTTGCGTCATAGAGCTGGGTCAAGATATTGGAGCCTCGTTCAAACACCTCGCCCATAGTGTAGGAGCGGAAGACGTATTGCGGATTGTGCTTGTTGTTGGCCACCAGGATTTGATATCGGGTAGTATCTCTTATCGTAAGTACTCTTGAACGAATTGTGTCTATCAAGAAACCTCCCGCCACAAGAGAGTCTATGGTGATATGCCCGCCCATTCCTACCTTTGGAGAAGAAGCGAGATCTATCTCCGCGTTCTTGATAGTATATCCATACCAGCCCAAGGTGCGAGAAAGCAAATTGTTTCGCCCGGCGTTGAGTTTCACCTTCATGCTGGGGAATTTCGAGCGTAAAGTCGCTTGGTCAATCTTGCGGTTCTTGAGTTGGGCGAGAAGTTCATCAACAAACTTATTCCCTTGGCTTAACAATTGCTCATAGCTGCCCTTGCCATCCAGCGACAAATTGAAATCGCCCGAATTCATGGCCACATGGGTAGTATCCTTGCGGGTCAAGAGATCCAGCTCAAACGCTTCTGGGTGATAGCGATTGTCCTCATAATAGATGCCCAAGTCACTCAACAATCCCCTCACCATATAATAATCCTTGTAGTTGGTGGCGACATCGATATGTCCACACAACGCCAAAGCCATGGGCTCTTTGGTCAATTTCAGGTTATAAAGGTCTATCTTGCCGATATTGGCCTCCATGGTGGCTTGCAATTGCTTGCGGTTGTCAGTGAACCCTTGCAAGGCCAGCGCACCCCTCATCAGGTCATTATCCCCGTCTACATGAAGAGCCATTTTGCCATTCGCCATGTCCACATCCCCTTGAATACCGCCCAAATTGTAGGTGCCCATGCCAAATTTCCGTATGCTGGCCTGAGCCTTCAAACGGGTGCGGGGAGAGAAAATGTCCGTGCCAACGCCCTTGGCCGTCAATTCTCCTGTAAAAGGTTGCAACTCTTGGCCAGGGAGGAAATGGGTAATCTGGAGCGCGTTGGCGGACAAGTCCACGTCGTAGGCCATGCGCTTAGTGTCCAGGCTGCCTTTCAACCGCACTTCACCACTTCCTTCTTTCATGGCAAGCTGGGCTCCGTAAGTACTTCCCTTGGCCGTCACGTTGCCAGACAAATGGATGTTATCAGGCACACGCACCGTTTTCTCCAAACCCGGACTCAGCATGGCGGGCACAAATCCGAGTTGATAGGTTCTCATGTCCACGTCGATATCCGCTCTCAGCCTGTCCATGTCCGTCACGTCAGCCAACCAGCCCTTGGCTTCCATTCTTACGGCAGTGGGAAGATTCAGTTTCAATCCCGTGAGCGTCACCCTCTTCATGTTTCCCTTTACGGAACCATCGACGGCTAAAGGATAGTTGGGCCAATGCTTGCGGAACTCATCGGGCATATCACCCGCCAGTCTCATAATATCTTGTTTGCCCAAGCTGGCATGCAGCACGGCACGGAGTTCGCCTGGGTCTTTCTCATCGAAAGCGTTCAAATCCATGGCAATCTTGGCGGAGAGACTAGACTCCGGCGTGCGCAATTGAAGCAAAGGCAATTCCAGCGTAGCGCTGTCCATCTTCACGTCGCCTGTCAGCTTTGTCAACTCAATACCGCTCTGTTCCCGGAAAGCACACTGGCGCAAGGCCAACGAGAGGCAAGAAGCGTGATAGGACAAGGAATCCACCCGCAAATGGATGCCATTCAGGGCAAGATGATTAGGGTCTAATCCCCTCGCCGCCTTGACGGCATATACGTTGTCATAAGTAAGCCCGCCACCATTCCATTCCAATCTCCTCACTCTGTAGAGACCTTTGTAGAGATCTATATGTGTGTCACTAGCCCTCGCGTCTGTCATGGAGACACCTATACGCATCGTGTCTCCCGGCATTCGCACGGCTACCCGTGACGACTTCAGGAGCAGATTGTCTACCATAATCTTCCATCGCGTAGGCTCTGACGCAGCGGTGTCTGGCGGCACCGTGTCGCTCAAAGCCACCAGGAGACGAGCTCCATCCAGCAAAGCGTCGTTCACCCTGACAGTTTCCTTGGTCAAGTCTATGCCGTGTGACTTGACCTTCATCTCCTCTATGTCTCCCTCTATCCGAGCTTCATGAATAAAAGTGCTGGTATTCAACTTCATCTGCCTGAAGCTAAGCTCGTCTACCATCACTTGCTTGTGGAACAACGGGCGCAACTGCACGTTGACCACCAATGTCTTGATATCCGCCACGGTGTCTTTCACCTGGGGCAAGGAGTCGTTTCGCTTGATGACCTTTATGCCTTCCACGCCTAAATCCAGCGGGAAACGCAGCCGTACCTTATCCACGGAAATCTGCATTCCCGTTTGCTGGGAAGCATAGGCGGTGACCTGCTTCACCGCCCACTGTTGCACGGGGGGCAGATAAAGCGCAATCGCCAACAACGCTATCAGCAAGAAAGGCGAAAGCAACGCCAAACCTATCCAACGGAGTTTCTTTTTCATAAAGGTCTGCTATGTAGGAGCGAGAGCCTTCCAAAGCGTGTCATCAGGCAAAGGAGCCTCTACGCGGATTTCTTCTTTTGAAACAGGATGCACGAAGCACACCCGCCTGGCCAGCAGCGAAATGCTGCCGTCCGGATTGCTGCGCCGCGCGCCATACTTCAAGTCGCCCTTGATAGGACAACCTATCTTAGCCAATTGACATCTTATTTGATGATGTCTCCCTGTCATGAGATTCACCTCCAACAGAGAGTAATTGTCGCTACGCCCTATCAATTTGTAACGCAACACGGCTTGCTTGCCATGGGGCACTTCCTTGTCATAGGCGTAACTCTTGTTCTGTTTCTCGTTTCTCACAAGCCAGTGCGTGAGCGTGTCCTCCTCTTTGGGAGGCAACTGCCGGGTAATGGCCCAATAGGTTTTCTTCACGTCGCCCACGCGGAACATCTCGTTGAGCCTGGACAAGGCTTTCGAGGTCTTGGCGAACACCACCAGTCCCGCCACTGGCCTATCAAGGCGATGCACCACACCCAGGAACACGTTGCCTGGCTTGTGGTGCTTCTCCTTCAGGTATTCTTTCATGGTCTCCGAGAGGGGCTGGTCGCCGGTCTTGTCGCCCTGGACGATTTCCCCGCTCTCCTTGGAGACGATGATGATGTGATTGTCTTCGTAGACTACCCTCATGCTTTACATGTTCATGCCGCCATCTACCTGTATCACCTGTCCGCTTACATAGCTGGAGAGGTCAGAAGCCAGATAGAGAGCCGTATTGGCGACATCATCCACCGTACCGCCACGGCGCAAAGGTATCTTGGTCATCCAGTCCTTGCGCACTTGCTCAGGAAGAGCGGCGGTCATGGCGGTCTCTATAAAGCCAGGAGCGATAGCGTTGGCACGGATTCCCTTAGGACCCATTTCCTGGCCAATGCTCTTGGCCAAAGCGATAAGACCCGCCTTGGAAGCGGCGTAATTGCTCTGGCCTGCGTTTCCATGCACGCCTACCACTGAGGCCATGTTGATGATGCTGCCGCCTCTTTGGCGCATCATCACGGGCACGCAAGCGTGAATGAAATTGAAGGCGCTCTTCAAGTTGACCGCGATAACGGCATCCCACTGCTGTTCCGTCATGCGCAACATCAGTTGGTCTTTGGTAATACCGGCGTTGTTGACCAAGATGTCTATTGAGCCGAACTCTTCCTTCACGGCCTTCACCACTTCCTCGGTCTGGGCGAAGTCTGCCGCGTTGCTGGCATAGCCCTTCACCTTCACGCCCTTGGCGGCGATTTCACTCTCGGTAGCCTTCCCGTTCTCGTCTATTTGCAAGTCGGTGAAAGCGATGTTCGCGCCTTCCTCGGCGAACTTCAGCGCGATGGCCTTGCCAATACCGCGCGCGGCACCTGTAATCAGGGCCGTCTTACCTGTCAATAATCCCATTTTGTTAATTTGTTTGATATGTTTTAAAAAGTCATTTTCTTTCCTGTCAGCGGGTCAACTTGTTGCTAGACTTGCCTAACGCGCCATATACCACCTTTGCCACGAGCGGCTTGCTGGACTCCTCGGTGAGGCCATGGCCAAGTCTGCCATAGATGAAAGGGACTTCCAGGCCCTTGATACAATAATGGGTGATATCCGCCACCAAGTCCACGTTGTCGATATCGAACTCTCCGTCGGCCTTGCCCTCGGCATACACCTTGCGGAAAAGCTCTATCTCGTCCTCGTCAAAGTTTTTCCTCACCTTCTCCACGGTCCATATATTGCGGAAAAACTCTGCCCTCAGGTTGCCGTTCCTGACCACCGTTTCCTTGATCATGCTCAAGTGGGTATAAATCAGCTCTATGATTTTCTCTTGGGGCCTTATCTTCTTGGAAGCCACCTCATCCAGTTTGTCCGAGAGGCGCTCCAGCTCTCCCTCTATGACGGCATAGTATACTTCCTCCTTGCTACTGAAATAAGTATACACAGTACGCCTACCTTTGCCAGAAGCCAAGGCTATATCATTCATGGTGGTATTGGCCACGCCGTTCTTGGCGAACAACTGCCTCGCCACGTCTACCAACATTTGCCGGGTCTTGGATACAGACATATAGCTTTCCCTATAATTTTATTGCACAACAAAGTAACTATGGGCAAAAGTATGCAATATATTTCATATACACAAGCAAAAAGTATTAAAATCTATTAAACAGCGCATTTTGCCACGGAGATATTTGGTCATGTCAGAAAATAGTTGTACCTTTGCACTCGCAATTCGGAAACGGGTTGAATGACACATCGCGGAGTGGAGCAGTTGGTAGCTCGCCAGGCTCATAACCTGGAGGTCGCATGTTCGAGTCCTGCCTCCGCAACACATGAAAGCGGCAAATTCCATTACGGGATTTGCCGCTTTTCGCATATCAAGACACTGCACGCCATGCGGCAGGAAGCAAGTGAGCCGATAGTATCCCAATGGATGACGAGACAGGATTTCGGGCACGGATATCAAAACAAGTTATTTCGCCAAGGAAAACAACTTGTTTTGCCGAGGAAAATAACTTATTTTGCCAGGGAAAACAAGTTGAATTGAAAAGCGAAACAACTTATTTTGGAAAACACGCAGACCCACAGGCATTTTCCCCTCCTATACCTTCATATATAATAATGTACACGCGCGCACGAGGAAGGGCTTCCCCAACGGGGAACGCACATTTCATTCCGCCACTCCAGCCCATGACGACACACGACACGCTATGCTTAAAAAACTTAAAATCTCGCCTTCGCAACCCAGTTGCGAGAAATTATTCCTACTTTTGCCCATACAAAACATAAACGAGAACCTCAACTTCAACCCACATAAGAACATGAAACTAGGAATCATCAGATGCCAACAGACAGAGGACTACTGCCCGGGAAGCGGTTGCTTCAAGGCCGTGAGAAACCGGAAAGGCGCGTTCGCCGAGGCGAACGAGGACATCGAAATCATCGGCTTTGCCAACTGCGGCGGCTGCCCGGGCAAGAAGGCCGTGCTGCGAGCCAAGCTGCTCGTGGAGCGAGGAGCTGACACCATCGCCTTCGCCTCATGCATACAGAAAGGCACACCCATAGGCTATCCCTGTCCATTCCACGCCAGGATGAAGAAACTGCTACAGACATGGCTCCCGGAGAACATCCGCTTGCTGGACTATACGCACGACGCGCCAGGGGAAAAGACTTCCACGGACAACAAACAGCAGGAAAGGGAGTAGCGTGGACAAAGAGACCAAGAGAAAGGAGACATTTCCCGTCATGGGGATGAGTTGCGCCTCGTGCGCCGCGCGGGTCAGCAAGACCCTGAACAGCCAGCACGGCGTATACGAGGCCAACGTCAATTACGCAGCGGCGACGGCGCAAGTAGTCTACAACCCAGAAGAATGCTCGGCCGCGGACTTGCGCGTGGCCGTGCGGGAAGCGGGCTATGACCTGCTGACCGATAGCGGCGCGGACGAGAAAACCGTGGAGTCTGAGCACGAAAAGGAATACCGCCTACTGAGACGGCAAACCATCGCCGCCATCGCGCTGGCCGTGCCCATCCTGGTGATGAGCATGTTTTTCATGGACGCGGGCTTCACGAAATACGCCACGTGGCTCTTGTCCACGGTGGTCGTGTTTGGCTTTGGCAGGCGGTTTTACGTCAACACGTGGCGGCAACTGAAGCACCGCTCGGCTAACATGGACACGCTTGTGGCCACCAGCACGGGCATCGCCTACCTGTTCAGCGTGTTTAACTTGTTTTTTCCAGACTTCTGGCTGTCGAGGGGCATAGAGCCTCACGTCTACTTTGAGTCCGCCAGCGTCATCATCGCCTTCATCCTCCTGGGCAGGCTGTTGGAGGCACGGGCGAAACAAAAAACCTCCACGGCCATCAAGAAACTGATGGGACTGCAACCCAAGACCGTCACCATCTTGAGCGACAAGGGGGAAATGAGCATCCCGATAGAGCAAGCGCAGGCGGGAGACACCATTATCGTGAAGCCGGGAGAGCGCATCGCCGTGGACGGGATTGTCGTCAGCGGGGAATCATACGTGGACGAAAGCACGCTCACGGGCGAGCCCATCCCTGCGCGCAAGAAGAAAGGGGAGGCCGTGTTCGCCGGTTCCATCAACCAAAAAGGCTCTTTCCGCTTCAAGGCGTACAAGACCGGGCAAGACACGATGCTGGCCCAAATCATCCGCATGGTGCAAGAGGCGCAGGGCAGCAAAGTGCCCGTCCAGCAGATGGTGGACAAAGTGGCCGCCGTATTTGTGCCGACCATCATGACGCTCTCCGTTCTTTCGTTCCTCCTGTGGCGGATTTTCGCCCCCTCCATGGGCTTTGTCCACGGCATATTGGCCATGGTCACCGTGCTTATCATCGCCTGTCCCTGCGCTTTGGGGCTCGCTACGCCCACCGCCCTGATAGTCGGCATCGGCAAGGGAGCGGAAAACGGCATACTGATAAAAGACGCCACGAGCCTGGAAGTGGCACGAAAGATAGACGCCATCATCCTGGACAAGACAGGAACCATCACGGAAGGACACCCCGCCGTGACCGACGCGTATTGGCGTGAAGGTACTACCGGGAAACGGGACATACTCTACAGCCTGGAGCGGCTATCCGAGCATCCGCTGGCGGAAGCCCTAACCACCGCGCTGAAAGACGGGAAGGCCTTGCCGATAGACCGCTTTGAAAGCATTCCGGGACAGGGCGTGAAGGGCGTGGCGGAAGGCATGACCTATTACGCGGGGAGCCTGGAATTGCTCAACGCTAACCATATACAGGCGGATGACCACATGAGGGAAAAAGCCGGGAATTGGCAGAAGGAGGCGAAAACCGTCATTTGGTTCGCCGATTCCAAGCAAGCCATCGCCGTTATCGCCATCACGGACAAGATAAAGAAGACCTCCACAGAAGCCATAAAAACCCTGCGCAAGATAGGCGTAGAGGTCTATATGTTGACCGGCGACAACGAAGCGGCGGCGAAATCCATAGCCGAAAAGACGGGCATAGAACATTACCAGGCAAAAGCACTGCCGCAAGACAAGGCCAGGTTTATCATGCGCATGCAGGGTGAAGGACATAAAGTGGCCATGGTGGGCGATGGCATCAACGACAGCGCGGCCTTGGCGCAAGCAGATCTGAGCATTGCCATGGGCAAAGGCAGCGACATAGCGATGGAGGCGGCCATGGTCACCATCCTCTCATCAGACCTGACGAAAGTGGGCGAGGCCATACGCCTGTCGCAACTCACCATAAGGACTATCCACCAAAATCTCTTCTGGGCGTTCTTCTACAACGTCATCGCTATCCCCATAGCGGCGGGAGCGTTGTACCCCGTCAATGGTTTCCTGCTCAATCCCATGATAGGCGGTGCGGCCATGGCGTTCAGCAGCGTGAGCGTGGTGACCAATAGCCTGCGACTGAAACGCAAAAAGCTCTCACGAGGGGACTCTTCCCGTCCGTGCCCCGACAGCGCATGCATGACAAACGATGATATAAACTCAAAAAAAACGATAACCATGAAGTATGAATTCAAGATTGAAGGCATGATGTGCGGCCACTGCCGTGCGCATGTGGAGAAAGCCCTCAACACCATAGAGGGCGTGAAAGCCACCGTGACACTGGAGCCGCCCGTGGCCACTATAGAGTCTGACCACGAGCTGAGACTGGAAGACCTGCAACGGGTCATCACCGAAGAAGCGGGCGACTACAAGATTCTCAACATCTAGGAAGCAAAACCTGTCTCAAAAAGCCAGTACTACTGCTTTTCAATATCAATACTACTGATATTTGATTTCAATACTACTGACTTTTTTAGGCAGGTTTTTCTTGACTTTCACCAGCAATCAGCGCAAGTTCCCAAGAAATTCATTATATTCGCGTATCCTAACCTTTAACGACCACGTACATGAAAAAATTCTTTATCCCCATCTTGTGCCTGTGCTGTTCATCCCTGTACGCACAGCAGGAAACCATCCCCCAGGAAAGCACCATACTGGTAGAAGCAAGCGACAGCGAGGAGCAAATCATCGCCAAGGCAGCCCACGTGACGCCCACGGCCAATCAACTGGCGGCATTGAAGAACGAATTCATCGCTTTCGTGCACTTCGGTCCCAACACGTTCACCCGCATGGAATGGGGATACGCACCTTGGCTCCCGAGGCTACCATCTTCGGCAGGGAAGACGTGCGCTGGTGTGGCAACGAGGGCGGACACAGCCGCGAAAGCGAGTGGAACGTCATCGCCGCCTACACGGAAGACCCGCGCACATCGGACAACTTCCGTGACTTGCATGGAGACCTGGGCACACGGGAGATATTGCTCTCGAAGGAGCGGCCTTACTACCTGCATTATGAACCAGCCGAGACCAACACATCCATCAGGGCAGGTTGGTTTTACCGCGACGACATCTACCAGGGCGTGAGAAACGCTGACGACATCTTCGACATCTATGAGCGGGCCGTGGGCGGCAACTCCATCTTCCTGCTCAACATACCGCCCAACCGCGAGGGACGCTTCTCTCCCGCTGACGTGGCCGTACTGAAAGAGACGGGCGAGCGCATCCGCGAGACTTACGGGACAAACCTGCTGACGGACGCGAAAGGCCCCAAGGAGGTGTTGGACGACAACGACAGCACTTACTTGCTACTGGATGGCGAGACGAAAGCGTTTACCATTGAGCTGCCCCAGGCCAAGGCCGTCAACCGAGTGCTCTTGCAAGAGGCCATCACCAGTCACAGCGAGCGGGTGGAGGGGCACGCTGTGGACGCATGGGTAAACGGAGAATGGAAGGAAATGGCACGGGCCACGAACATCGGCTATAAGCGCATCTTGCGCTTCCCGGATGTCACCACTAGCAAAATAAGGGTGTGCGTGCTGGAGTCACGCCTCTCGCCGGCCATCAGCCACGTGTCTACTCACTATTATCGCCAACGGCCACCTCGGTTGGAAGCCACACGTGACATCAATGGCCAGCTAACCCTATCGCCAGTGCAAGACACATTCAACTGGGCAAACTGGACTGCCCCACTCGACCAAAGACAAAAAGTGGACTTCCCGAAAGGATGCGCCGTCCACTACACCACGGACGGGAGCGAACCCAACGAACAATCCCCGCTCTACACGGAGCCTTTCACGATAGAGAACAAGGAGTTGAAAGCCGTCGCCTTCCTACATGGCGAGAAAGGCGCCGTCTATAGTCAACGCTTCGGCTTCGCCAAGAATGGGTGGAAAATCAATGGCGGAAGCCATGCGGAGCATCCCGCCACAGCCGCCGCAGACGAGAATGCCAACACCTATTGGCTATCGATCGCACAGGAGAAGCAGCCTTCGTTCACCATCGACCTAGGGCACACTACCACCGTTTCGGGCATCGCCTACCTGCCCCCGCAAGTGCCTAACGTGGGCATGGCGGCTGCAGGATACGTGGAGACAAGCCAAGATGGAAAACAATGGGCAAAGGCGGAAGACTTCACCTTTGGCAACATCGTCAACAACCCAACAAGGCGTTACCAGTACTTCAATCACCCTATAAAAGAAGTGCGCTATATCCGCTTCGTCATCACGGAAACTGCGGGAAGCAACCAAGCCGTAGGTGCAGCTGAGTGGGAAGTGTTCTGACACTTCCCATCCAGCCCGCCAAAGGCAAAACTGATACGCTGAACTACAGTTCTGCCATTCCAAGGAACTTGCCCATACGCTCAACACGCTTCTTTTCCTGATTGAGGTTTGAGCGCACATACAGATTAAACGTGGTAGCCACATTGGAACGGCCAAGCAGTGCGCTCTCCGTCTTGCGCATCCATGCCCCCTGTATTCTCCAATATGGCGAGCGGTATTTTCATCAGCCTATCTGAACGCCTCCCGGTAATTGACGGCAAGCATCCGTTCGAAGTCCGATCCCTTGTACAGAATCTTGCCGCCCAACTGGTAACAGGCAATTATGCCGTTGCCGCAGTAGTCCTGCAAGGTGCGCAGGCTGATGTTCAACTGTCGGCAGACCTCTTGGCTGTCCATCCAGCGGTTTAATGATTTGCCGCCTTGTTTGGGAAGGAGGTCGTTCATATGGTCTAAGCAATGGGTGAACTTCGCCACCATTTCCTCAAACGCCTCTTCCTGAAAAATCGACACTTCCATTGTCGATACTGTTTTTAATGTTGATACCCGGTTCTGGACGCAAAGTAAATGGGCGTTGCGCATCAAACAATGGGTTGGCACAGTCGTGGTAGCTTGTGGCAGGGAGTGGCATTTTGAGGAGTTACTCTAAACCTATCCAATGGAGTTTTGAGGGGAGTAAGTTTGTGTTTCGGGCATACAGAAACAGCTTGCTCACATACTTTGAAAAATTGAGAGGAGTATTACTCCGTTGACCTATGGTCGCAAAGCCTACACTCCGTTCTCCCGATATTCTTTGGGCGAAACGCCGGATAGTCGCTTGAAATACTTGCCAAAGAAAGTCTGGGAAGGAAAATTCAACTCTTGGCTAATCTGTTGGATGGTCAGGTTGGTGGACTTTAGCATAATCTTCGCCTCAAGCAACACGAAGTTATCTATCCAGTCGGAAGCGGTCTTGCCGCTTACGTTTCGCACAAGGGTAGAAAGATAGCCCGATGTAAGATGCAGTCTTTCGGCATAGAAAATCACCTTACGTTCTTTTTTGTAATGAATGTGTACTTCCTGAAGGAAACGCCGCATCAGCACTTCCTCATTGGAGAACTTCCGTCCTTCCGTCACCCTGTACAGGTAAGATCCAAGGCTGTAGGTGTAAGCGCATGTGAGATGCCGCAGGGTTTCTACTTGAAACGGTCTGTTTTCACACAACAGATCTTTTACCATGTTGCAGTAGTTCTGTATGGCGGCAAACTCCCCGTGTTTGAGTTCGAGCACAGGATTTTCGCGGACACCAACGGACAAAGAGAAGTTGTAAGGCAGCCCAAGAGCATCGACGAAATGCTGTGTCATGACATTACCAAGGAAAAAGTTACTGAAAATCTCTGGAATAACCTCGAAAAACGGGAGAAATGACGCTAAACGACTTAATATCAGAGTTGTTACGATGTCAAATGATGACAAGCCGAAAAATCGGAAAACGCAAAGAAAAGCGGATTTAAGAAGAAGAATGGTTTGCAAATCATTACCCGTAAAAGAGTAAGATTTAACATATGAGAGATGCTATTGCACCGTTTGTCACCGATTTGCGTATCAAGGTCTAACTCGTTGATATTTAACTTTGCAAACAAAAAAAACGAGTATGGCAAGAAGTACATTCAAAGTGCTGTTCTACGTGAACGGCAGCAAGGAGAAAGACGGTATTGTCCCCATCATGGGACGAGTGACAATCAACGGTACTGTGGCGCAGTTCAGTTGCAAGCAGACCATCCCGAAAACCCTTTGGGATGCGAAAGGCAACCGAGCCAAAGGCAAGAGTGCCGAAGCACGGAACGTCAATCTGGCATTGGACAACATCAAGGCGCAAATCATCAAGCACTATCAGCGCATATCCGACCGAGAGGCATACGTAACGGCTGAAATGGTGCGCAATGCCTACCAAGGGGTCGGAAGCGAGTATGAGACACTGATAAAGGCTTTTGACAAGGATTGCGCCAACTTCCTGAAACGTGTCGGCAAAGACCGCAGCATCGGCACATATAAGGTCATGGTAAGGGCAAGGAACTATGTCGCAGCCTTTATCAAGTCATTCTACAGACGGACGGACATGTCCATGCTGGAACTTACGCCCGACTTCATCAAGGAGTTTGCGGCTTATCTTACGGCTGAACGGGGACTGAAAAACGCCACCATCTGGCTGAACTGCATGTGGCTGAAAGGCGTGGTCATGCGTGCGCACTATAACGGACTGATACCGAGAAATCCGTTTGCGCAGTTCCATATCAGCCCGAATGTTAAGGAACGGGAATATCTGACAGAGGACGAAATCAAAAGAATCATGGCGCACGAGTTTGACAACCCCACCCTCGCATTGGTGCGAGACCTGTTCATTTTCGCCTGCTTCACCGCCTTGTCTTTCGTGGATATGAAAGAACTCACAACGGACGAAATAGTGGAGGTGAACGGTGAGAAATGGATATTGTCGAAACGGCACAAGACAAATGTCCCGTTCCAAGTGAAGCTGCTGGATATTCCCTTGCAGATAATCGAACGGTACAAGTATCTGTCGGAAGACAGGCTGGTTTTCGGGAAAATCAACTATTGGACGATGTGCAAACAACTGAAAAAGGTAATGGCGGAATGCGGAATAGAGAAGCAAATCTCCTACCACTGCGGACGTCATACATTTGGAACACTGGCTCTTAGCAAGGGGATGCCCATTGAAAGCGTGAGCCGTGTTCTGGGACACACGAACATTGTCACGACTCAAATCTATGCGAAAATAACCACACAGAAACTTGACAATGACCTGTCGATGTTCGGCAACAAACTGAACGCATCGTTCGGAAGTGTAACCCCATAACCAAGCATAGCCATGAAGCGAAGCATCATCACAACGGACGGCAATGGCAACATCACCTTGCCGACCGATATAGGCGCAACCGCCATGAGCGAATGGGAACTTTGCGACCTGTTCGGAGTAACCGCCCCGACATTCCGTGCAGGACTGAAGGCTCTTTGCAAGAGCGGAGTTTTAAGGGAATATGGGATAAGGCGAAGCATACGGGTATCCGATAATTGCAGTATGGAGGTTTACAACCTTGAAGCGATAGTCGCCCTCGCTTTCCATATCGGCACATTCAGAGCGGAACAGGTACGTAATGCCGTTCTTGAAAGACTGTACCTGCGAAAAGAGAAAACAAGCATCTTCTTCTCGCTGAATACCAACGGTATATCCAAATCCGAATACTTCTCGTAGCTGCATGCCTGACATTATTCACTCGGTAAGTCAGTAATTCATTAAGTCAGTACGACAGAACGACAGACGCTCTGACTTTTTCTCCCGAAAAGCGTAATCCGACATTCGCTTTTCGGGAGTTTTTCCGTTTGCACAACCCGTTTCCTGCCTCAAACCATTGAAAGTTTTTGTTTCGGGGGCTATTTGTCACCATTCTGCTGTGTTTTGCATAACAACCTATCCGATAATTGATTATATTTTTACAGCTGGTAATTTTCAAACTTAAAACCATTTGATTATGTCAGCTATCGAACAACAGGACAGCCACAGACCGCCATCGGATGGCGGCATGGCAAAGGAAGAATTTATCCGTGTCGGGACAATGCTCTACAAGATTGTGGAGCAACCGAGACTGAACGGAGGGTATGTGAAGAAACGCATCGCATGGAACAACGAGACCCTGCGACAGGATTACGGCAAGGATTACATCGGCAGCGTTCCCAAGTATGACGGCTTCTGCACAGTACCCGAACACATCGGCTACCGTTCCGTGGTCGGCAAATTCCTTAACCTCTACGAACCGATAGACCATGTACCCCGACAAGGGGATTTCCCCTCTATCCGTTCATTGCTGCATCACATCTTCGGGGAACAATACGAGTTGGGGATGGACTATCTGCAACTGCTCTACCTGCAACCGATTCAGAAGTTGCCTATCCTGCTGTTGGTGTCGGAAGAACGCAACACGGGCAAAAGCACCTTCCTGAACTTTCTGAAAGCCCTTTTTCAGAACAATGTGACTTTCAACACCAACGAGGATTTCCGCAGCCAGTTCAATTCCGATTGGGCGGGTAAGCTCCTTATCGTGGTGGATGAGGTGTTGCTCAACCGCAGGGAGGACAGCGAACGGTTGAAAAACCTCAGCACTACCTTATCCTACAAGGTGGAAGCCAAAGGCAAAGACCGTGACGAGATTGCATTCTTCGCCAAATTCGTGCTGTGCTCCAACAACGAGTATCTGCCCGTAATCATAGATGCAGGGGAAACACGCTATTGGGTGCGCAAGATAGACCGCTTGCAGTCCGATGACACCGACTTCCTGCAAAAACTGAAAGCGGAGATACCCGCCTTTCTCCATTTCCTGCAATACAGACAGCTATCCACCGATAAGGAAAGCCGGATGTGGTTCAACCCCACATTGCTGCATACAGAAGCCTTGCAGAAGATTATCCGCAGCAACCGCAACCGATTGGAGATAGAGATGCACGAACTTGTCCTTGACATCATGGACAGTGTCGGCACGGATACATTCTCTTTCTGTTACAGCGACATTCTTCTTTTGCTGGTACACTCACAGGTAAAGGTGGAGAAACACCAAGTCCGAAAAGTGTTGCAGGAATGTTGGAAACTGACCCCTGCGCCAAACGGACTGACTTATACCACCTACCAGTTCAACTGCAATCGGGAGTGTCGGTATGAGCCGATAAGGAGAGTGGGACGCTTCTACACCGTCACAAGGGAGCAACTTGAATCCCTGTAATATTATCATTTTTCTGTTGAATTGTTGAATATGGGTATAAATACACTGACAATAAACGATATACATTCTCAACAAAATCTCAACAAGCCAAAAGAGAAGTTGAGAGACCACCGACACCCGTTTGTTGATTTTTCTTTTGGCGAGTGGTTTGTTGAGAAGATGTTGAGAGGTTACGAGGCTGTATATAAATATATTACATTGACAATTCATCAAATCAACAAATTTTCATCAACTTCAAAACCATATGTAATATGACAATCCAAGATGTAAAGCAAATCAAACTGGCAGACTATCTGCAAAGTCTGGGCTATACGCCTGTAAAGCAACAAGGCAGGAACCTGTGGTACAAATCACCGTTACGGGAAGAAACGGACGCATCGTTCAAGGTAAACACCGAGCTTGAAAAATGGTACGACTTCGGCATCGGCAAAGGCGGTAATATCATTGCATTGGCAGCGGAACTCTACCGTTCGGAAGATGTAGCCTATCTGCTGAAACGCATAGAGGAGCAGACAGCATACATCCGCCCTGCATCGTTCTCTTTTGGCAGACAGCATTCCGACAATCAGCCTTATCAGGGATTAAGGGTTGGTGAGTTGTCCTCTCCTGCTCTTATAGCCTATCTGCAAGAAAGGGGAATAAACATCGGACTTGCCAAAAGAGAATGCAGGGAGCTTCGGTTTATGAATGCCGACAAACCCTATTTTGCCATCGGCTTTCCGAACATGGCAGGAGGATATGAAGTGCGCAACAGATACTTCAAGGGATGTGTCGCCCCGAAAGACATCACTCATATCCGACAGCAGGACGGACAACGATGTATGTGTTACCTGTTCGAGGGGTTCATGGATTACCTCTCATTCCTTACCATCCGAGTAAGAAACAATCCGCAACACCCGCGATTGGACACACAGGACTATGTCATACTGAACTCCGTTTCCAATCTTGCGAAAGCGGAAAGCTTATTGGAAACCTACACCCAAATCGGCTGTTTCCTTGACAACGATACGGCAGGACGGACAGCCTGTGAGCATCTGCAAGCAAGGTTCGGGGAACGCCTTTCCGACAAGTCCATACACTATAGTGAGTATAAGGACTTGAACGACTACCTGTGCGGTAAGCCCTTGTCCCAATCGGCAGAGCCGATGAAGCAGGAGAGGCAAGTCCAATCCGCAAGGCGGATGATGCAGCCACCGAAAAAGAAAGGGGGATTTCATCTGTAATATGCACGTCCGCTCTCCCAAGGTATTTAGACAGAAATACCATAGCTCAATAGGGCGTTTTCTTCACGCATTACTCCGTAACGCTAAAAACACCCTATCGAGCCAAAGGGAAATCCCTTTGGAAACCCTGTGCAAACGAGAGCAGAAGCCAAACTCGTTTGGATTATGCCGAGTGCTGCAATGGTTCATTTGCATAATAAACCCTGTGAGCCGATGCCACAGGCAGAGAGAAGAAACATAACGATAACCGCAAAAACAGTAATGATATGGGATATTTTTCATTGGACATTAAGAAGGCAAAGGGTACATCGGACACCACGCAGTCCGACCATATAGAGAGAAAGATAATACCTAAAAACGCAGACCCGACAAGAACACATCTGAACAGGGTGCTTGTCGAATACCCTGATGGCGTTCACGGCAGGGATGAAGCGATTGCCCACAGGCTGAACACGGCAGGCATCAGACGGAAAATCACGCACGACCAAGTCCGCGTTGTCCGGGTGGTTTTGTCGGGTACGCACGAGGACATGATGAACATACAGGAAAAAGGAAAGCTCGACGAATGGTGCAACGACAGCATCCAATGGCTGCAAGCCACATTCGGCAAAGACAATGTGGTTGCCGCCCATCTGCACATGGACGAGAAGACTCCGCACATCCACGCAGCCGTTGTTCCTATCGTGACGGGTGAAAGGCGCAAAGCCAAGAAAGAACAGACGGACGGTAAGCGCAAGTACCGCAAGAAAACAAATTCCGTCCGTTTGTGTGCCGATGACCTGTTCAACCGCCAGACCCTGATTGCCTACCACGACAATTACGCAAGGGTGATGACGAAATACGGATTGCAACGTGGGGTACGGGGCTCGGAAGCACGGCACACTACCACCATGCAGTATTATCGGGACTTGAAAAAGAAAAATGAAACCCTTGAAACCGAAACCAGACTGTTACAGGAGAAGAAAGCCGAGGCGCAGGAGGAACTGAAACAGGTAAAAGCGGAAATCCGCACCGACAAGCTCAAAAGCGCAGCCACCGATACGGCAACCGCCCTTGCAAGCAGTGTGGGTTCTCTTTTCGGAAGTGGAAGAATGAAATCGTTGGAACGCAGGAACGAGGACTTGCAAGACCGCATCCTTGAACTTGAAGACGAAGCCCGACAACGGGAACGGCAACAAGCCGAACAGATACAGGAGATAAGAAACGCTTACGAGCAACAGCACCGCAAGCTGTCGGAGTTTACGGATTTTGTCAGACGCTATTTCCCGTATGTGGAGAAGCTGATGCCTGTAATAAACTTCCTGCGTGACCGATTGGGGTTCAATGACGGAATAATCAGAAGACTGTGCGAGTTCAAGGAGGTCGGGATAAAAGGCGAACTCTATTCTTCCGAATTTAACCGAAGTTTTGATACCCGACACTCCGTCTGTTCCATCAGACAGGACGAAAACGGTAGATTCGATTTCAAGATAGACGGGGTTTCACACGTGAACTGGTTCAGAAAGAAAATGAATGAGTTTAGAGAAGCTATCGGAATACCGAAACCAAGACAGAATAGGAGTATGAAACTGTAAATCAAAAAAATCCGTGATGTTTGAATGGCAGATCACGGATTTTTCTTACCTTTGTATCGGATTGAGGTAACTCTTTCCAAAACATATTAGATAAGAAAGAAGCGTTATGCGCATCAAGTATTTGGAAACGTAGGAAATTTTCAAATTGCATACTCAGATGGCATAGTGGTTCTCACGCTATAGCGTGGGCTGCTATTACTACATCTGTATGCAAGGTTTCCTACGACCTCCAAATAAAGACGTGGCTGTGCAGTTCACGCTTTATATATTTATAAGTAAGAATTATGGATTCAGAAAAAAAATGGGGTTGTATTGGATATGCCCTACTAGCACTTATAACTTGGGGACTTACTCAAGGTTTTAAAGTCGTATGCATAATTATAGGAATTTTAATAGCCATTCTTATAGCTTTTATATTTATATCAAATTTATCAACCAAGCGTTTAATAAAGAGGAGTTCTATAAATTAAAATATTGTAGTACAGTTGTTTATATGGTTCCAAGA
>OHVS01000075.1_pt1 | contig 56648 bp, 47 predicted proteins | sample 1579531 | NCBI WGS metagenome assembly OHVS01 (sample SAMEA3882531, study PRJEB24775) | human gut metagenome | biome: human-associated habitat; feature: intestine environment; material: feces | place: Netherlands | collected 2009/2010
CCGTGCGCTGGTACCTGGACAACCAGGCGTGGATGGACAACGTGACGAGCGGCGATTACCAGCGGTATTACGAGGAGATGTATCAGGAAAGGTGAGCGAGGTTTCAGACACCCTTACATAATGTCCGAAAAAGGCATTACAGGTCCTAGAAAAAGCCACCTAAGAAGACTCGGGCAATCCACCTAAGGTGATTTTCAATTTCAATATAGGTGACTTGGCCAAATAAGTAAGGATACTTTTTGGGGCAATAAACTGTACTTACTACAGCTGCAAGAAATTATCTGTCTTTTCCTGATTTCACTAGACACTTTTTTGTTTTATAACCTAAGTCAGTAGACACTTCTTTAACAATGGTGCTGTATAAGTAGACACCTCCTTGTAAATAGTACTGTTTTTATAGTCAGATACTCTGGACATGCAGAGCCCAGACTCTGTTGTTCGGCAAAATCGGATGCCCCTCGATGGGGCATTCGATTTTTGGTCAGGTGCTCCGGCATACGCTTTCACCCGACTCTGTCGTTCGGCTTTGCAATAATACACCATTATTTTCATTTTTGACGCTTTTTGAGGCGTTTTTTCTTTTTCCACATTCTTTTTTGTTCTCCCTGCTCCAAATGCGCCACGGCAGGCACCTTATATCCGATACTCATGTGCGGTCGATAGTAATTGTAGAAATGAATGTACCTGCCGATGACATTACGGGCGTGTTCAATGTCATTGAAATGCCGCTGGCTGTAGACACGTTCAATCTTTATAATACCGTTGGTCCGCTCGGCTATGGCGTTGTCCGTAGGGTTATAGTCCTCGGTCATGCTGATGGCGATGCCATGCGACTGTAACATAGCCACATAATCATCGCAACAATACTGCGCGCCACGGTCGGAGTGATGGATCAGTCCTTCAAGGTTTTCGCTTCCTTTCATAGCCACGGCCTGACTGGTTGCCTGTCCCAAGGCCTGCATGGTGATGGCGGCACGCAGCGTGTCGGCAAGCGCCCAGCCGATAATCTTATGCGAGTAGGCGTCGGTTATCAGATGCAGGTAACACACATTTCCGTCAGCAAGCTCTATATGGGTGATGTCGGCAACCCATATTTGATTGGCTGCCGCAGGCACAAGCCCTTTCACCAAATTTTTCCACTTATGGTAGCGGTGGTTGGAGTTTGTCGTATGGCGGACTTTACGAGGGGGAAGCATCAGGTGATGACGACGCAGAAGCGTGTAGAAACTGTCACGGCCGGGCATAAACCCGGAACCGAACAGGGCACAAAGCATGACCCAAAGCTTATAACCGCCAATCCCGGGGTCTTCCTTGCGGATTTCCCGTACGTTTCCTATGATTACACGCTCCCGTTTCAATTCCGACACGATGTCGGCTTTCGACTGGTAGAAAGCCTGACGACAACGGCCAAACAGACGGCAGGCAAGCGCGACCTTCAAGCCGCGCCCGCAGACCAGTTCCTTGACTATTTGGCCCCAGATTTTTTTCGGATGGGGATGTTAAAGTATTCCTCGGCACGCGTTATCATCAAATCACGAGCCTCGGTTTCCAAACGGGAGAAGGCCAATGCTTTCTCCAACTCCTTGACGCGCTTCTTCAATTGCGCGTTCTCTTCCTTGTAATCTTCTTTGCCGCGGTTTGCCATGCTGTCTTCGTCTTCAGAAGTTTCCGAAGGCAAAGATAAAGGTTTTAACACATCCGAGTACTTCTTGAGCCAGGAATTTAACATCGTCGGGCTGGTCAAGCCATATTTTACCCGACAGGCGTTTTTGCTCATGCCGCTACTGTAATAATCGCGGATCACTGAAAGTTTGAACTCCTCACTTATTTTTTGAGGACGCTTCTTCTTTTCCATAATAGAAACACATTTAGTTATTACTTATAAATGTGTCTACCTATGTCAGTATAAGACGTTATCTGAGGCATATCAGAGGCTATTTAAGACGCAAAATAGTTAAACTTTATTAAAACGAGAGGGGTAGAGAGCTGGATAATTTTTTAAAAAGAAATGTTTTTTATACTTTCGCCGCATGTTTTATACCAGAAAACACACCAATAAAATAATACGCAAATGAAAAAATTAATTTCATCACTATTCGTGGCACTAGCGATGCTCACGAGTTGTGAAAAAGGAGTGACCATGGACAGCACCGGAGACAACTCTCCCGCAACATCTGAAAACACCGTACCCGTAACCCTCTCTTTCTTCGACGTAAGCATGGAAGACCTGACCACTCCCGGCAGCAGGGCTGACGAGGATGAGGGGGAAACCGCCACCGACGAGAACGCAAGTGACCTGAAGAAAGCTGGGTATTTCACGAGATTGAGCATAGCCATCTTTCCGCTTTCAAAATACACTGGCGAAGAACGACACATAGAGCAAGATAGTATTCAGGAAGACTTCGGACGTTTATCTATTGAGTTACCTTTAGGAAAGTACAAAATGGTAGCCGTAGCCTATAAAGCAGAAGCCCCCGTTACCATAGAGAGTCAAAACTTGATTACCTTCCCTAATGAGAAAGTTTCTGATATGGTGTTCATCACACAAGAACTCGACATCACTGGCCCCGAGTGCTCTTTCTCTTGCCCCATGAAACGTGCGGTAACAGCATTTACACTACAGTCCAAGGACATTTCCCCCGAGTACGCAAAACAGGTGAGGGCTACTTTCAAGTCACATTGCAGCTATCAATTTAACCCTGCCACCACCTTTAATCCCGGTCCAAAGGAATATTCCTCCACAGTAGATCTCGATGCTGACAAAGCGGGAAAGACAAGAAGAATGACATTCTATACCATCCTGGACCAAGAGGAGCAAAACGATGTGGAGATTTTGATAGAGATACTTGGCGATAACAGCGAAGTTCTCAATAAATTTAACTTCGAAAACGTGAAACTGGTGCAAAACAAGAGAACTACCTATAGCGGCAAACTTTTCACCAGTGGCACGAAAACAGATTTCACCATAGATATCACGCCCGCCGTTTTCGAGAACTCGGGAGGAGACATAGATTTTTAATGCCCTTCCTGAAGAGTGAAAGATAAAATAAATCCACCCGTCCTTATACCTTATTATATATAGGTAGAAGGGCGGGTGTTTTTTAATGTCAGGAAGAAAGAAACACGCGCAAATGATGGCAGATGCGCGGAAACAAGCAAAAAAACAGCGGAATGATGGCATAATTGGAAAAAATTGCCTAACTTCGCGACTTGGTAAAAAGCGGAGAGAACCAAGAGGCTCACAAGAAGGCAATCTTCGCCGCTGAAGGCTCTCTATACATTATTATATATATCATAATCCGAAAGAAACATTTTCTACCGACATGAAAAAGAAGATACAGTTTAGTCTCGTCTATCGAGACATGTGGCAGAGCTCCGGTAAGTTCCAGCCACGCAAGGACCAGTTGGCTCGCATCGCTCCCGTGTTCATTGAAATGGGCTGCTTCGCCCGCGTGGAGACTAACGGCGGTGCTTTCGAGCAAGTGAACTTGTTGGCGGGCGAAAACCCCAACGAGGCCGTGAGAGCTTTCTGCAAGCCACTGAACGAGGCTGGCATCAAGACCCACATGCTGGACCGCGGCCTGAACGCATTGCGCATGTATCCCGTGCCTGATGACGTAAGGCAGTTGATGTACAAGGTGAAGCACGCCCAGGGTACAGACATCACCCGCATCTTCGACGGACTGAACGACGTGAGGAACATCATCCCCTCTATCAAGTGGGCAAAAGAGGCTGGCATGACGGCACAAGGCACGCTCTGTATCACCACCTCTCCCGTGCACACACTGGAGTACTACACCAATATCGCTGACCAGCTGATAGAGGCTGGCGCAGAGGAAATCTGCCTGAAAGACATGGCTGGCATCGGTCAGCCCGCCTTGCTGGGCAAGCTCACCCGCGCCATCAAGGAGAAGCATCCAGAGATATTGATAGAATATCACGGGCACTCCGGCCCCGGCCTGAGCATGGCCAGCATTCTGGAGGTTTGCGAAAACGGAGCGGATATCATCGATACCGCCATCGAACCGCTGTCTTGGGGTAAGGTGCACCCAGACATCATCTCCGTGCAAAGCATGTTGAAGAACGAGGGCTTTGACGTGCCCGAAATCAACATGAACGCCTACATGAAGGCACGCGCCATGACGCAGGAGTTCATAGACGAGTGGTTGGGATATTTCATCAATCCACAAAACAAGATCATGAGTTCCTTGTTGCTGGGTTGCGGACTGCCTGGAGGCATGATGGGTTCCATGATGGCCGACCTGGGTGGTATACGTCAAACCATCAACAACCTGCGCAAGAAGAAGGGCGAGGAGGAGTTGTCGGTAGACGACATGCTGGTAAAGCTCTTCGACGAGGTGGCTTACGTATGGCCACGTGTAGGTTATCCTCCCTTGGTTACGCCTTTCAGCCAATATGTGAAGAATATCGCCCTGATGAACCTGCTCACCCTGGAGCAAGGCAAGGGAAGGTTCGTGATGATGGATGACTCCATGTGGGGCATGATATTGGGCAAGAGCGGCAAGATACCTGGCACCATAGACCAGGAGCTCGTGGAACTGGCCGCCAAGCAAGGCCGTGAGTTCACCGACGCTGATCCTCACACGCTGTTGCCTAACGCACTGGACGACTTCCGCAAGGAGATGGACGAGAATGGTTGGGAGTATGGACAGGATGACGAGGAATTGTTTGAATTGGCCATGCACCCCGAGCAATATCGCAACTACAAGAGCGGACAGGCCAAGAAGAACTTCCTGGCTGACCTGCAGAAGGCCAAAGACGCAAAGATGGGGGCTCAGCTCACGCCCGAGCAACTCTCCGCTTTCAAGCACGCCAAGGCCGATGCCATCGTGGCGCCCGTGAAGGGACAGGTGTTCTGGGAGTTCCAAGGAGATGGAGAAGCCGCTCCTGCCGTGGAGCCTTACATAGGCAAAGAATACCAGGAAGGAGACGCTTTCTGCTATGTCCTCACTCCTTGGGGCGAGTTTGAGACCATCCCCGCCGCATTGGGTGGCAAGCTGGTGGAAATCAACGCCAAGCAAGGCATGAAAGTAAACAAGGGGGACGTGATAGCCTACATAGAGCGTCCCGCCGCCGAGTAATCCTAGAAAAAGCGACGACTTGGACTATCAAGCCATTATCAATGAATATTACAAGGAGAATGAGCCGTTGAAGCGCATTCTCCTTATCCATAGTCAATCCGTAGCGCAAAGGGCGTTGCGGATTGTCTCTTCTCACCCAGAACTGAAACTGGACAGGCAGTTCGTAGAAGAAGGCGCCATGCTCCACGACATCGGCATTTTCAGATGTGACGCACCTGGAATAGCATGTTATGGCAAGGAGCCTTACATCCGCCATGGCGTGGAAGGCGCGGAGCTAATGCGCTCGCTGGGCTATCCCCGCCACGCCAGGGTATGTGAGCGACATACCGGGGCGGGCATTACGCTGAAGGAGATAGAGCGCAGGAACTTGCCCCTACCCCATCAGGACTTCCTGCCCGAGACGCTGGAAGAGCAAGTGATATGCTATGCCGACAAATTTTACAGCAAGAGTCACATGGGAAGGGAACGCACCATAGAGGAAGCTATCAAAAGTCTCTCGAAACACGGGGAAGACAGCGTGGAGCGTTTTCGGGAATGGGTGAAAATGTTTGAGTAGAATAACTGTCCGAAAATACTGGAATGAACGTTAAAAGTGAAAGATAACCGGGAAAACGGACGTTGCTATCCGTTTTTTTATTATCTTTGCAGCCTGTTATGAAAAGGTCTCCTGTCATAATCGTCTTCTTATGCGCTGTCGTGATGATGATGGCCAGTCCGTCCGCGTCCCTATTCCGGCAGGCTTCGCGGCAAGCGACTGACAGCCTGGACATAGACAGCGTGAGCAAAAGCGAGCAGGAAACCGGCAGCGCGACAAAGGAGAACGCGGAAAAGGACAGCCTGGCCGCTGACAGCTTGCAGCCAGACACCACAAAGATGGACTCCCTGGAGTTGGCTATCTACAAGCACAACAAAGCCATCGATGACTCCCTGAGACAAGACTCTATCAACAGGACACGCTCTTCGAGCATCGACTCCCCCGTGGACTACACCGCCGAGGACTCATTGGTATATGACGCCATCAACAGGGAGGCTTTTCTTTATGGCGAAACCAACGTGAAGTACCAAGACATGGACTTGACGGGAGACAAGATGCGCTTCAACCAGCCCAGCAGCACTGTCTTCGCCACGGGAACGGCGGACTCCACCGAAAAGGACGGCATCAAAGGGAAGCCTGTCTTCAAAATGGGGCAAGACACTTATGACACCGACACCATCGCTTTCAACTTCAAAACCAAGAAAGCGCTCATCAATAATGTATATACCGCGCAGCAAGACGGCTTCCTGACGGGAGAGAAATCGAAGAGAGACTCTTCGGGTGTCATCTACCTGCAGCATGGCCGCTATACCACTTGCGACGCGGAAAACCCAGACTTCTATATCGCCCTTTCCAGGGCGAAAGTGAGGCCAGGCAAGGACGTGACCTTCGGCCCCGCCTACCTGGTGGTAGCAGACGTGCCCATGCCATTGGCCATTCCCTATGGTTTCTTTCCCTTCACCAAGAGCTATTCCAGCGGATTCATCATGCCTTCCTATGGCGACGAGAGCGATAGGGGCTTCTACTTGAGAGACGGTGGATACTATTTTGCCATAAGCGACAAGTGGGACCTGAAACTGCTGGGCGAAATCTACACCAAAGGGTCTTGGGGCGTGTCCGCAGCTTCCAACTACCGCAAGCGTTACAAGTACTCGGGCAGTTTCTTCCTGAGTTTCCAAGACACCAAGACGGGCGAGAAGAACATGCCCGACTACTCGGAACAGACGAGTTTCAAGATACAGTGGAGCCACCGGCAAGACTCCAAGGCCAATCCCTATAGCTCATTGTCGGCCAGCGTCAATTTCGCCACCAGCAGCTATGAGCGCAACAACCTGAACAGCCTTTACAATCCACAGACGCTGACGCAGAGTACGCGTACTTCGTCCGTAAGCTGGAGCACCACTTTCTCCAGCATCGGCATGACCATCAGCACCACGGCCAACTTGAACCAGAACATGCGCGACTCCACTATCGCACTTACCTTGCCCGACCTCAACATCTCGGTGGCACGCTTCTATCCTTTCCGCAGGAAGCACGCCGCGGGAAAGGAAAGATGGTATGAGAAGATCGCCGTGAGCTACACGGGACAAATGACCAACTCCATCACCACCAAAGAAGACCAATTGCTGGGTTCCAACTTGATAAAGGACTGGAAAAACGCTTTCAGACACAATATCCCCGTGAGCGCGAGCTTTACGCTCTTCAACTATATCAACGTCAATCCCTCTTTCAACTTCACCGACCGCATGTACACCAACAAGGTGATGCGTTCGTGGGACACCGCCAACCAGCGAGAAGTATGTGATACAATCTATGGCTTCCACAACGTCTACGACTGGCGTCTCTCCCTGAGCGCCAGCACCAAGCTCTATGGTTTCTGGACTCCCAACCGCAAGCTGTTCGGTGACAAGATACAGGCCATACGCCACGTGATGACCCCCACCGTCTCGTTTAGCTACGCTCCCGACTTCGGGGCTTCCAGCTACGGATATTGGGACACCTACCAGAAGACAGACGCTGACGGAAACGTGTCGCTGGTGAGCTACTCGCCTTACTCCAATGCTATCTATGGCGTGCCCAACCAGGGAAAGCAAGGCAATATCACCTTTGACTTATCCAACAACATCGAAATGAAGGTGAAAAGCGACAAGGACTCCACGGGATTCAAGAAACTGAGCATCATCGACGAGCTGGGTTTCAACATGGGTTACAATACGGCAGCCAAAGTGCGGCCATGGAGTGACCTGACCGTGCGATTGCGGTTGAAGTGGTGGAAGGGCTATACTTTCAACATGAACGCCAAGTTCGCCACCTATGCTTATGAACTGGACGAGAACGGCAGGCCTTATGTCGGCACCCACACGGAGTATAGCAAGGGAAGATTTGGCCGCTTCCAGGGATTCTCGCAGAACATCTCCTATACGCTCACGCCTGAGAAAATCAAGAAATTCTTTGGAGGGGGTGACGACAGCGATGATGATGACGGCGACTACAACAATGACGACGAAGGACTGGACACCAACATAGAGAGCAACGTGGACGACGACATGGAGCGAGGCAAACACGGCGCGAAGAAAAGCGGAGGAAAGGCCGAGACCGATAGCGATGGATACATGAAGTTCAACATCCCTTGGTCGCTCACTTTCGGATATGGCATTTCCATGCGGGAAAACACGGCGGGCAGATTCAACACCAAAACCATGCGTTACCCCTACCGCTTCTCGCAGACGCTCAACGTAAGTGGCAATATACGCATCAGCGATGGCTGGAACATCAGCTTCGCTTCAGGATACGATTTCGACAACCATGACATGAGCATGACAACAGCCAGTCTGCAACGTGACTTGCACTGCTTCAGCATGAGTTGCTCTGTGGTATTAGCACCCTACACCAGCTACAACTTCACCTTCCGTTGCAACGCCGCCACACTCACTGACGCGTTGAAGTACGACAAGAAAAGTGGCTACTCCAACGCAGTGCAATGGTACTAGCCGCACATACGGGAAACCTCTTCAAGGCTTCCCGCTTGCGGACGGAAGGAGTTTCTTCCCCGTGACGAAGGGGTATATCTTGCGCCCTTGGCGAAACAAGTTATTTTGGCAAGCAAAACAAGTTATTTTGATGGGCAAAACAAGTTAAATTGACGAACGAAATAACTTGTTTTGCCTCGCGATTTAAGTTAACGTGAGTTCGACGAAAACTTGTAGAGACGCATTCTTGCGTCTCGGCAAGCAAGATTGCCGAATAAAATCGCCTGTCGCGAAGACTTGGCAGCTGGCTGAGACGCAAGAATGCGTCTCTACAGTTCGGCAATAACAGGGCTGGGCACATAAAGTGGAATTCGTCGAACTCAGGTTAAGTTATTTTCCTGGAAGGGTCCCAATGGGACGGGAAATATAGTATTTCGTGAGTTCGATGAATACTGTAGAGACGCATTCTTGCGTCTCTGCAAACCGCCAGGCTTTTGCGAGTGGCATTTTTATTCAGCAATTTTGCTTGCTGAGACGCAAGAATGCGTCTCTACACTTTGGCAATGACAGTTTACGTGCATAAGCTGAGATTCGTTGACGTTAGTATTGGTTTTCAAAAGGAGTAGTACTGGATGCCGCCAGAAATATTACCGCGAGGCGGCAACAAGAAAGCACACCTTGTTCTCCCCTTCTGATTTCCCGCTGCGCAAAACAAGCTCGCCCCCTCCAGTGACTGACCGAAGGGGGCGTGACCTTTTATTTTAACAAAAGCATTCATCGTGCCTGGAAGCGATAGACTCTTCCCGCTTTTGTCTCGATGTCATATTCATAAACCTTGGGGATATTGGCCTCTATATCCGTCTTGCGCTCTGGTGACAGAACGGGCTCCAAAATGTCCGCGCTACGCAACAAGTCATTAGGGCAATCGCCCTTGGCTGGACGCAATCCTTTTCCTTTTAACGGAACATAAGAACGGAGACGAAGCGTGCCCCCAATAGTGCTGCGCACCGTGGCGGAGGCTAATTTGGCGCCACTCCACTTCATGTCTACCTCGAAACCGCCACGGGCACGCAGGCCATTCACCTCGCCTTCTGCCCATTGGGCAGGCAAAGCGGGCAACAAGTGCACCGCGTCATCGTGACTCTGAAGCAACATTTCCGCGATGCCTGCCGTAGCTCCAAAGTTTCCATCTATCTGGAAAGGAGGATGGGCATCAAAAAGATTTGGATACATGCGCCCGTCGGGATGCTCACGTTGTTCCTTGTCGCTAGGCAATAAACGCAACATGTTGCTAATGAGATTCAGGGCGTGGTCGCCATCCAACATGCGAGCCCAGAAATTGATTTTCCACCCCATACTCCATCCTGTAGCCTCATCACCGCGTTGCGTCAAGGTGACCTTGGCGGCACGGAAAAGCTCTGGAGAGCGGAAAGGCGATATTTGGTTGCTGGGATAGAGCCCATAAAGATGCGAGATGTGACGATGCTGGTCACGAGGGTCGTCTATGTCTTCCATCCACTCCTGCAACTGTCCGTACTTACCTACCCGCATGGGCGGCAACTTCTGAATCATCTGCACAAGGGAGTCTTGGAACGCTTCCGTGTCACCTACAATCCGCGCGGCGCGCAACGTATTGGCCAAAGCGTCAAAGGCCAGCTGGTTGTCCATGGTGCACCCCGCTGTCACTGGGCCATGTTCCGGGGAAAGAGAAGGAGTGACTACCCACTGGTGATACTTGGGATGCTCTACCAGGAAATCAAGCAAGAAGAGAGCTGTGCCCTTCAAGGCAGGATAGTTGTCGCGCAAGAAAGCCTTGTCTCCTGTATAGAGATAGTGCTGCCACAGATGCTGCGCCAGCCACGCACCTCCTGAGGGCCACATGCCAGCCGCGGCAAAATCCACACATCCTGCAATGCGCCAAAGGTCGGTGTTGTGGTGGGCTACCCATCCCTGGCAATCGTACATTTCCCGAGCGGTCTTGGCGCCTGTCTGGGAGAGGTCACGTATCAAGCTGAAAAGCGGTTGATGGGTCTCTGACAAATTAGTGACCTCAGCGGGCCAGTAATTCATCTCCGCGTTGATGTTGATAGTATACTTGCTATCCCAGGGGGCATAAAGCGAGTTGTTCCAAATGCCCTGCAGATTGGCGGGCTGTCCTCCAGGTTGCGAGGAGGAGATGAGCAGATAGCGGCCATACTGGAAAAGCAAAATGGGCAACGTCGGGTCATCGCCGTCCTTGAAGTCACGAATACGCAAATGGGTTTCCTTTTGCGCCGCGGGGGTCTCCGCACCCAAAGAGAGAGAGACACGGTCAAACTGTTTCCCGTATGCCGTCTCATGGGCTTTCGCCAATTGGGCGTAAGACTTCTCCATGGCCTTGGAGAGCAATCGTGTGGCCTTCGCTTCCGCGTTGCCTGAGACATCATGGTAGTTTACGAAGTTGGTAGCCGCGGAGATGAACACCAGTGCCTCGGTGGCACCCGTTATCTGGAGCTTGCCTCCTTGACTTTCCACCTTGCCGTCAGTCTTCACGCCTACACGCGTCACAGCTTTGAGTTTCGCCTTTACGCCTTCCATCTCACGTCCCTGGATGGTGACGTTCATCAAACCATTCGCGGTCTTCACTTCATGGGGCAAGGGAACATCATAAGACAACGTGAAATTAAGCTTTCCTTTTTGATTTACCTTCACTTTCCACACAATGACGCTATCCGCCATCGAAGCGAAGGCCGTGCGCTCATAGGCCAAGTCACCTTGATGGAAAGTGGTGGTGGCCATAGCCCGCTTGATATCCAATTCCCGCTCGTATTGGGAAGGCTCACCTGAAGTCTGGAAGTCGGCAAAGAGACTTCCAAGGGTAAGGTAAGTCATGCCATGTTTTCCAGAGAAGAAGTTGGCGTCTATGAGCCTTTGGGACTCTCCGTACTTACCATCGAAAATGAGCTTTCTCACGATTGGCAACACATAGCGGGCGTTAGGATTGTTGTTGTCATGGGGGCCACCCGCCCAAAAGGTTTCCTCGTTGAGTTGCAACTCCGCTCTTTTCGTTCCGCCATAGACCATGGCACCCAGGCGCGAATTTCCGATGGGTAAAGCGTCTGTCCATTGCCTTGCGGGCTCAGAATACCAAAGGCGTAAATTATTGGCCTTTTCTTTAGCGTGCAGCGGCAATGAGACGCAGAGCAGTAAGCCGCATCCCATTGCCGCGATGAGTTGATGAAATCTCATATATTATATATAATAATGCCCACTACTTCTCGTTGAACAACATAGGTATGAACTGGTTAAGACACCTACGCCACGTGAGCCACTCATGATGAGTGCCAGGAGAAGAGTAATAGGTGTTGTGGATGCCCAAGTCGGTCAGTTTCTTGCACATGGTTTCGGTGCCCATACGCTCCTCGCTTCCCTGTCCCATGAAAAGGGCATGCACCTGATTGTTGAACTTGTCCGCGTCAGCGAATACGCCATTGTATACCTGTTTGATATCTTGACCGGGAGCCATGAGCAAGGCACCGCTGAAAGTACCGATGTGGGAGAAAAGGTCGAGGTGCTTCAACGTGATTTGCAGCGTCTGGTGTCCTCCCCAAGAGAGACCCGCCATGGCACGGTGGTCACGATCGTTCTTCGTGCGGAACGTCTTCTCCACATAAGGCATCAAATCCTTGAGCATCACATCCTCGAAAGAGGCGCCAAACTCGTCACGCTTCTCACCACGCTTAGCACCATGGATATAGCTGCAATTGCCATTGTCCATCACTACTATCATAGGCTTGCAACGACCGCTGGCAATGGCATTGTCCATGATGTTGGCCATGAAGCCCTGCTGATGCCATCCACGTTCGTCCTCGCCCATACCATGCTGCAAATAGAGCACAGGGTATTGCTTATTGGGATTGGTCTCGTATTCAGCGGGGGTGTAGACGTAACATCTTCTGGGTTTGCCCTCCACGCTGGAGAAGTATTGGCATTCTCTCACCTGTCCATGATTGATACCTTGTTGGTAGGTATAGTAAGCGGCATCTTCCGCGCTCTCTGGTATCTCCAGAGCACTAGAAATGCGTCCGCAACCATAGAAAGCGTCGGTACCAGGATCGGTCACCTGTACACCATCTATCCAAAGAAAATAATAGTGGAAGCCTACCACCAAAGGGTCTGTAGTGACCGTCCATGTGCCTTTCGCATCCTTTGTCATGGGATACTTGCGACCGCAAATATCGGCAACGACCTCTTTTGCATTGGGGGCGTGCAGCTGGAATATTGCCCTACCCTGGTTGTCTACTTGTGGATACTGCGCCATGGGCACGTTATACTTACCCGTCGTGGCGGTCTGCGCCATGCCTGCCTCGCATCCCAATGCCATCAAAGCCATCATGGCAAATCTCAAAATAAATGTTCTTTTCATATACATACAAGTTTCGATTAAGGTTTAATGTCAATCAAGGTTTCTCGCAAAGATAGTAACTTTCAACAAAACGGACAAGCCCCACGCCAATTAAATGCGTCCACGAAAAAGAATTGAGACATGGAGTGAAGAACTTGATACGCTAAGCGAAAAGGGAACGGCCAATCACTCGTGACGAGCGAAACGTTCCCAGGCCAATTGTTCGTATCGGGTGCCAGGCCTTCCATAGTTGGCGTAAGGATGAATACTGATACCGCCCCGGGGAGTAAAAAGCCCTGTCACCTCTATATATTTAGGATCCATGAGGCGGATGAGGTCTTTCATGATGATGTTGACGCAGTCCTCGTGGAAGTCGCCGTGGTTGCGGAAGCTGAAGAGGTAGAGCTTCAGGCTCTTGCTCTCCACCATGCGCTCGCCGGGGATATAGCTGACGCGTATTTCGGCGAAGTCGGGCTGCCCGGTGATGGGGCAGAGGGAGGTGAACTCGGGGCAATTGAACCTGACCCAGTAGTCGTTCTCGGGATGTTTGTTCAGGAAAGTCTCCAACACTTCAGGGGCGTAGTCGGAGCGGTAGTCGGTCTTCTTGCCCAGTGCGCGCAGCCCTTCTTGTTCGCGTCCCCGGGGGGTGGTTTCTTTTTTCTCTGCCATGGTCTTGTCGCATTTAGGTCGCAAACTTACGAATTTTTCCCGACATTTGGCGGATTTTCCGCCGAAAAGCGTTACTTTTGCGGTCGATAGATAGAAAACATTCACTTAAACCGAGAGAAAAATGACCAAGAAACTGATTTCCATGGCCGCCCTCGCCCTCTGCGCCCTCAGCGCCTGGGCACAGGACAACGCGGCCTTCACCATCACCGGGGAGGCTCCCCAGGACGCAAAGATGGTCTACGCAATCTACAACAACACCCACAACCAGATGGACAGCGTCGCGGTGACTGGCGGCAAGTTCACGCTGAAGGGCGAGAAGCCCGCCAACACCTTCGTGACCGTGACCACGGGCGACAATAACGCCATCACCGTGGTGGCCGACGGGCAACCCATCCACGTGAACCTCACCAATGGCACCATCATCGCCTCCTCTCTCAACCAGAAGTTCCTGGGCATACAGAACGAGATGCACCAGGCGCAGGAGTCCCTGATAAAGATGAGCCAGGAGTACTCCGCCCTCGCCCAAGACACCACGGCGCAAGGCCAGGCCAGGAAGGCCGAACTGATGGGCAAGTTCAACGAGGAGAGCGAGAAGCTGACCCAAAAGATGAAGGACATCGTCGCCGCCAACCAGGACAACGTGCTCCCCGCCTACTACCTGGGCAGCGGCCTCTTCTATGAATACGGCTACGACGAGCTGAAGGAGCTCTGCGCCCCTGGCACGCCCTTCTACACCCACAACATGATGGCCATGGCACACAGGCAGTTACAGGCCTTGGAGAAGCGCCACCCCGGGCTGAAGTACACCGACCTGAGCATGAACGACATGGACGGCAAGCCCGTGAAGCTCTCCCAATGGGTAGGCAAGGGCAACTACGTGCTCGTTGACTTCTGGGCAAGCTGGTGCGGCCCCTGCCGCCAGGAGATGCCCCACGTGGTGGCCGCCTACGAGAAATACAAGGCCAAGGGCTTCCAGGTGGTGGGCGTGAGCTTCGACAGCCAGGCCGAGGCCTGGAAGAAGGGCGTGGCCGACCTGGATCTCTCCTGGCCGCAGATCAGCGACCTGAAGGGCTGGAAGTGCGCTGCCGCCGAGGTGTATGGCGTGAACAGCATCCCGAGCAACATCTTGGTGGACGGACAGGGCACTATCGTGGCCTGCGACTTGCGCGGAGACGCATTGGCTGCCAAGCTGGCCGAGGTATATGGCGAGTGATAATTTTCACCAAATCCATAAATTAAATAAGATCGCCGCTTGGCTTATAGTTGCCAAGCGGCGATTTTTGTTTACGCCAAATACCGATTTGGGGTTAAGAGAGAAAATGAAACATCATTGCGGGGTCACGTCCCATTGTACGGGAACGTTCTTGAAGGTGATCGTGCCAGCATTTTGTGCGTCAATGTAGACACCCAGCTTGATCATCTGCATGGTGGTGGCCGTCTTCTTTACATCCTGGAACTGTGCGTCCTTCTCGTCAAGGGTCACCTTCACGGCAATGCCCTCGGTCAAGTTACGGCGGTATTGTCCGTTGGTGCCAGTGTTGTAGAGATTGCCATCCTGGTCAACGGCCACAGAGGCCACGTTTCTCACCGAACCTCCGAAACCCGCACTGGTTTTGTTGGCTATCATCTTGGCCTTGAACACCAGGTACACCGTGCCATAGTTGAGAGAGGTAGACTTGCCATAAGCACCTACCAGCTCCACATCGAGCACGCCTGCCAAAGGATTCTCCATGGTACCTCCCGAGGGGATGGCCACAGAAAGCACGTTGGCCACCTTGTCTTGCGTGGAATCCGTACCGGTTTGGCTTTGCGTAGTGGTGGTATTGGTAACAGCGTCCACCGTCTCTTTCACTTTCTTGAGGATGTTACCTAATTGGGCATTTGCCGGCATCACTCCGAAGAAAAGCATCATGACCAGCAGGGTAAATACAGATTTTCTCATTGTCTTGTTATGTTAAAGGGGTTAAACGATAGGCGCACCTACCTGCGGATGAGGTAATTGCGCGTGAATTTGTAAATAGCGGCGAACTGCAGAATGAGCATCACGATGCTCCAGGCGATATAGAGCAACACGAGCAGAGCCACGATGACGATAGCGAAGTAGATAAGTCCCGTGGGATTCATCTCAGAGGTGTTGCCCACATGCACGCCGTTACGAAAGACGCGGTAGTGGGTGATCGAATGGTCGAGTGCCCACTCCAGTTGCTTGCCCAGGAAGCCCAGCAACCCGACAGCAGCACCGCCCACAGCCACGGCTCCTGCCACGGTAGCTCCCGTCATGTTAGCCACCTTGTCTTTCATCGTGTCCAGTTCCTCCACGGGTTTACCCCGCAAGGCCACGGCTCTGAAAGCCATGGCGGCGACGATATAGGCCGCTAGCCCTGCCCAGTAGCCGAGATACTGCCAGCTGAGCACCATGTGCCAGAAGTCTCCCTTGATGATGGGCATGGCGATGATGGCGATAAAGGCCACCAGGACAAAGGGAAACCACCCGTTGAAAGTAAGTCCCGAAGCTCGGTTGTGGAGCAGAATAAGCATGTTGATGTCTTCGGCCACATCCTCGTCAGCGCAACCCGTGGCGATAGCCTTCTTGAGAGCCTCGCGTGATTGACGCAGTTCCTTCGCGCTCTTGGGGTAAGAGCATCCGTATCCCTCCTGGTCCGCAAGGGGTTCCCACTGCCAGGGAGCATTGGCCTCGTCCAGATAGCGCAAAGCTTCCTGCCGGGCCTGCTCTTGGGTGAGCTCGCCCCGACCGGCCCTGGCCAGCTCGTCCAGGGTCATGGGCTTGAATTTCTCCTTCCTCGCACGGACGATGAGCATAATCACAGCCACGATGATAATCAGGTCTATGACACCCAAGAAGGAGAAAGAGGTCTTGTCCTTGTCCATCTCGCTGGGAGCGTGCTTCTCGGGGGCGGCACCCATGGCGGCGGTTATCTCCTGGTCGGTGAGCACACGGCTGTAGACGGTAACTCTGACTGGCTTTATCCACTTGCTCTCATAAACGCACACCTGGTTGGGTGCCGGATTGGCCAATTCGGCCAAGGGAGCAGAGTAGTAAGCGTAGTCATGACCAGCGGCCACGAGATGTTGCTCACGGGTCTGCATGTCCACGGTCTGCACCATGGTGAACTCCTGGCCATCCTCCATGCCAGCCTCCACCGAATGCCATCGCCGGTTGTCACTCTCGGGCGAAGAGTAGCCCGCCACGTCCACCTCTCCACGATAGTCCACGGAGAAGAAGCCTTGCTCGTAGGCGTTGCCATTGTAGAGCCTCACCAGCTCCACCGCAGTGAGAGAGTCCACCTTCTCCACCCTGTAGGTGATGACGATGGAGTATTTCGCCTCACGCCCCGCCAACGAGTCGCAGCCCGCCCGCCATGTCTTGGAATCAGCGTCAAACTTCACCTTGCCGTGGGTCACGCTCTCTGTGGGCGACTTGCCGAAGGTAATGTCGAGCACCCTGCCCTTTTCGGGCAGCGCAGGCGCGGCGGTGAGGGATGAAGCCAGTGCCACGGCTAGCCCCAGCAATGCCATTCTTGCCTTGCTAAGATAAGTCATATGTCAATTATCACTGCTTTGTTATTTGCCCATGTCTATCTTCCAGTCGCCCGCGTCATCTTTCTTCAGCTTGACAGTCTCCTCCTTGGTGGAAGCGTCACCATACTCTATTTTCACTTTCACCACGGCTGTCTCTGGCTTATTCTCCTCGGCGGGGGTTACTTCCTCAGAGAGAATCTCGTAACTCTTGATGCCCTGCTTCTTGGCCAGGGTCTGGTCGGCCTTAGAGGCAATCATGCTGGCCACGGCATTACGCTGCACCTCGGGGTCCTCTCCCTCTTTCACGTCAATGTAAAGCAAGTCCACATAACCTTCGTAGTCCTTGTCCTGCAGGCACTTCATAGACTTCTCCACCACACTAGAGGGGGTGTTGCCACCACCACATGCCACCAACATGGCTAAAGCCATCACTAACACTGTCACGCTAAGAATCTTTTTCATAGTCATTTCTCCTTTTGATTAAATGATGAATGAGTTTGTACTATATATATTATTAATGTATCAAATATCAAAACGCGATTACCCGCTTGAGCCTCGAAGCGGAAAGGAAATCAGAGGGCAGCACTACGTGCCGCAACCAAAGACCAGGCATGCTGATATCATGAGTCCCCTTGCCCACCAACGACAGACCCGCCTTGCGATAGGCATGCTCCACCAACTCACAGCAATACATGCGCGTGGTGTCGGCATCGTCGTAGTCGTGGTCAAAAAGCGTGCCTCGCCTGTAAACATTGACCGCCTCCCGAGCGGCACGTGCCGCGGCCAAGCTATCCACGCAACGCAACACGCAACCTTCGCCCGCCCTGTCTGAGCGGAAGTAAGCGTCTAGCGTCTCCATCTTCACCCTGTCTTCATCGCCTGGGAAGTCGGGCTCGCCCGGCACGGCATGCACCACCATCCACTCACCGTCCTCCCACGCCACGATACCTATATGAGAATAGGCACCGCCACGATCGGCGAATGTCACGGCATGGCTGGCAAACCCCAGCCCACGCCGCATCACCACGTCACCCGTGCGCAGTCTCGCCTCACGCGGGAATATGGAATGCGTGCGCTCCTCGCTCGCCCCACACGAAGCGAGGCAAGCCTGCAAGAGGTAAAACAAGACTATCGTCAAGCGTGTTGTCATGGGCGCATAGAAATCTGGTTGCTAGGCAAAGTTAACGATTTTGTCGCGGAGTGAAAGCATACGGCGCAAAATGTTAGCGTCAATTCATAAAACTAGATGGTCATTTGAACAATCCACTCCATTTAGCCTGTATTTACGTACCCTTCTACACATTAGGGAAAGGAAAACTACAGGTATGGCAAGCGAGAAGGAGTGGCTGAACCGACTAATATCGCACTTGCTTATAACGGCTATCGAAAGAAACCATAACGGAAATACTCCCGAAACAGAAATCATGGCTACCTTCGCGGCGTGAACTAAATTCTAAAAAACATGATGACATTTAACGGGACTATAACGCTATGGGCAGCCATCGTATCGCTGCTGCTGATAGCATTCTTGATCAAGGGAGTGGCAAAAATGCTTGAAACCAAGAAACGCCATGGCCACAGGCCGAAACTGGTAGAGGTAGGAAAGGAGAAAGAAATCTTCTTTGTTCCTGGCGACGAATATCTGGAGGGTGATGACGAAAGGAGAACGCGATAGATGGATAACAGCCCGTCACGAAAAGTAACAGAGAGGGAGGCTTGCGTCTTCCTCTCCACCTACGCCGCCTGGCTGCTAGGTTGCGGTGCCACTTGCATCCGCACGGAGAAAAACGTGAGACGCATGGCCAAGGCACTGGGACTGGACGTGGACATCTCCATCATCACGTCACACGTACACCTCTGCGTCATAGACAGAGACAACGGAAAGACACACGACCACATGGAGCGCATACGCAAGCACGCCATCAGTTTCGACATCAACACGCAGCTGAGCCGGCTCAGCTGGGAGGTGGCCGACGGCAAGATCTCTTTCCACGAAGCCAGGGAGCTTTTCGAGCGCATCATCCAGACACCTCCGGCCAACCGATGGCTGGTGCTCCTGCTCGTGTCCGTGGCGAACATGTCTTTCTGTCGCCTCTTCGGGGGCGACACGATAGCGATGGCCATTGTTTTCGCGGCCACGATGGCAGGCTACTTGCTGAAACAAATCATGCTCGACGACAAGCGCGACGTGAGGCTGGTGTTCTTCACGTGCGCCTTCTTCTCCTCGGTGATAGCCGCCTGCGGACACCTCTTCCACTGGGGCGACACGCCAGAGGTAGCCCTCGGCACCAGCGTGCTCTATCTCATACCAGGCATCCCCTACATCAACTCGGTGAGCGACATGCTCGACGGCCACTATCTCTGCTCCATCAGCCGGCTGGCAGACGCACTGGTGCTCACGGCCTGTCTTTCCACGGGCATGTGCGGGGGCATATTGCTCATGGGACTGAAACTATTCTAGCCCAACGCACGAATATCTCGGGAAAAGTTCGTAACTTCGCGCCTCGTGGCGGAAGGCTACACATTATATATACATATTTATATAGCGATTGGATAACAACACAGGAAAATGATACTCGACATACTGCAAGACGGACTCTTCGCGGCTCTCGCCGCCATCGGCTTCTCCAGCATCAGCAACCCTCCCCGAAAGGCCTACGCCTACTGCGCGCTGATAGCCGCCGTGGGCCACGCGGTCAGGTATACGCTCACCTCCGGCTACTTGCTCCAGATGCACATCATACCCGCCAGCGCCCTCGCCGCCTTCGCCATAGGCCTGCTGGCCGTGGTCATCGCCCCCAGGGCCAAGTTTCCCGCCGAGACCTGCCTCTTCCCCGCCCTGCTGCCCATGATACCCGGCATGTACGCCTACCGGGCCGTAGACGCCTTGCTGCTCTGCCTATACCACCAGGAAGAATCCGCCTTCTCCCACTACCTCTACCTGCTCTGCTCCAACGGCATGACCTGCTGCTTCATCATACTCGGCATGGTGGTAGGCGCCACCATACCCATCTTCCTCTTCAAGAACATCTCCTTTCAAGCAACCAGATAACATCATCACGAAGACACCATGGAACTGAGACAACTCAAGTATTTCGCCAAGCTGGCGGAGACGCTCAACTTCTCTGACGCGGCCCGCCAGCTCTTCATCTCGCAGAGCACCCTCTCACAGCAAATAAAGCAGTTGGAGCAGGAGCTCAACACGCAGCTCTTCCAACGGGACAACCACAAAGTCACGCTCACCGAGCCTGGGCGGGAGATGCTCCCGTGCGCCCTCCATACGCTCCACTCCGCGGAGACCTGCGTAGACCGCGTCAGAGACCTGCAAGAACTGCTCGTGGGCACGCTCAACATAGGGGTCACCTACACCTTCAGCCCCATACTGACAGAGACCTTGCTCGACTTCATGCGCCAATACCCCAAAGTGAAGCTCAACATCTGCTATAAGCCGATGGAGGAACTCATGGACATGCTGCGGGAGCAGAAGGTGGACTTCGTGCTGGCCTTCAAGCCCACGCAGTCCTACGACGACATAGAGTCGCACATACTCTTCGACAACCACCTCTCCGTCATCGTGAGCCAAGGCCACCCCATGGCCTACATGGACAGGGTGACCCTGGAAGACCTCCACCTCTTCGAGTGGGCGTTGCCCTCCAAGGGGCTACAGGCGCGCAACGCCTGGGAGCAGGCCCTGACCAACACCATCCTCCACCTCCGCGTGCGCATAGAGCTCAACGAGGTGCAAATCCTGCTCAAGCTCATCAAGCAGAGCAAGCTGGCCACCATCCTCTCCGAGGCCTCCACCCACGACGAGACGGGCATCAAGTCCATTCCGCTCGACATCCCCGGCAGCGAGATGGCCGGCTGCGTACACCTGCTGAAGTCCGCCTACCGGAAGCACTCCGCCCTGCGCTTCATCAGCATGCTGAGCGAGTCAAACGCCATCAGGGAGCGAGTGAGAGACTGGATGTAGGAGAGGGTCCTCCCGAGGGGTCGGCATGAAAATTAAATTTGGTCTAAATAAACGCCCCTCATGTTCCACGAGCCAGGGGCATGGCCGATAGTCCATGTATCTTAGCGTGTTACAAACCTCGCCGCGAGTGTTTCACCCGTGTTACACGGGGAAGCGACCATCCGCCTAACCCCTCTCATTATCAAGTCTTTGCAAATACGCAACCCCTCCCCCGCGGGGCCGCCACAGGCAGGAAGCGGGAAAGCCCCTAAACACAGACGTTTAGCCCGCGCCACGCCCCCGGCGAAAGGAAAGCCCCATTTCCCGGCAACGTTTTTTTTTCGTATCTTTGCACCGCTAAACAAACTAGCGACTGATAACTATAAACAACACACGCAACCGATAAAATGGCACCAGGCAGGTCAAATTGCATGATGGACAACCCCAGCGAGAAATGGCAGCAGACGCTCACGCTCATCAAGGCCAACGTCACCGAGCAGCAGTTCAAGACGTGGTTCGAGCCCGTGAGCTTCGAGTCATACTCCCCCGCCAGCAAGACACTCCTCGTAAGAGTGCCCAGCCCCTTCGTGTACGAGTACCTGGAGCAGAACTTCATCGACCTGCTGGGCAAGGCGCTCAAGCGCGTGTTCGGTCCCGGCGTGAAGCTCACCTACAGGGTGGTGACCGACCAGGAGAACCAGCTCTCCCAGGACATAGAGGCCGACCCCAGCGACGCCATCAAGCAAGTGGCCAGGACCCGGGTCAACCAGTCGCCCACCCTCCTCGACGCCGCCGCGCCCGAGGAAGTGCCCTCCAACCTGAAGCCCCAATACAACTTCGACAACTACCTGGAGGGCGAGAGCAACAAGCTCTGCTACAACATAGGCCGCCGCGTGGCCGAGCACCCCAACGGAACGCAGTTCAACCCCATGTTCATCTTCGGCCCATCGGGCAGCGGAAAGACCCACCTGCTCAACGCCATCGGACTGAAGACCCTGGAGCTCTACCCCAAGAAGCGGGTGCTCTACGTCAGCGCGCGCCTCTTCCAGACGCAGTACACCGACGCCGTGCTCCACAACACGACCAACGACTTCATCAACTTCTACCAGACGATAGACATGCTCCTCATCGACGACATACAGGAGTGGGAGGGGAAGACGAAGACGCTCAACACGTTCTTCCACATCTTCAACCACCTCTTCCGCAACGGCAAGCGCATACTGCTGGCCTGCGACCGTCCGCCCGTGGAGCTGAGGGACATGCCCGAGCGGCTCATCTCCCGCTTCGCCGGCGGACTGGTGGCCCAGCTCGACAAGCCCAACGTAGAGCTCTGCGCCGACATCATACGCATGAAGATGCGCCGCGACGGCCTCGACATACCAGAGGATGTGGTGCAATACGTGGCCCGCACCTACAACGGCAGCGTCCGCGAGATAGAGGGAGCCGTCATGGGACTGCTGGCCTACAGCATCGTCTACGGCAGCAACGTCACCGTGAAGCTGGCCGAGCGCATCATCAACCGCGCCGTGAAGACCGACAACCGCCCCCTCACAGTGGACGACATCGTGGAGACCGTGTGCACCCACTACAACGTCACCCCCGCCCAGGTGAACAGCAAGAGCCGCAGGCGCGACTACGTGACGGCTCGCCAGGTGTCTATGTTCTTCGCCCAGAAATACACCAAGATGCCCGCCAGCCGCATAGGCAAGCTCGTGGGCAACCGCGACCACAGCACCGTGATACACAGCTGCGAGAAGGTGGAGCAGCGCATGCGCGTAGACAAGTGCTTCAGCGAGGAGCTGGTGAGCATAGAGACCGCCTTCAGGCTGAAGCGCTGAGAGGGCGACACCCTACCGAAAACGACGCTAGCTCCGATGGCCATCGGAGCTAGCGTCGTTTTTCCTCCCGCCCAATGTTCGCAGAGGCGTGGCTATTGACAGGCAGCCAGCCTGTAGGCATCGTAAAAATCGTGAGTTCGACGAAAACTTGTAGAGACGCGTTCTCGCGTCTCAGCCAGCAAGATTGCCGAATAAAATCGCCTATTGCGAAGACTTGGCAGCTGGCTGAGACGCATTCTTGCGTCTCTACAGTTTGGCAATAATAGGACCGCGCACATAAAGTGGAATTCGTCGAACTCACGTTAAAAACATGTAGAGACGTGGCGTGCCGCGTCTCGGCAAGCGAGGCATCACCAACAAGGGCAAAGAAAAACGTGTAGAGACGCGTTCTCCCGTCTTGGCAAGCGAGGATGGCCGAACAAGAATGTATCTCGCGAAAGCCTGGCGGTTGGCCGAGACGCGGCACGCCGCGTCTCTACACACGTGACCCGTGGGCGAGGATTACTCCTCGCCGCTCTCGCCGCTGCCGCCCGTGCCGCCGCCGGGCTGGGTCTGGCCGCCCTGCTCCTCGCCCGGATTGGTGGTAGTGTCGCCCGCGGAAGCCTTCACGCTGTCGCGCTCGATGCTCAGCTCCACCTCGTTGGCGGCGTCACGCATCTTCTGCTTGGGGGTGAAGACGATTTTCGGGGTGTTCAGCGCGTCCTTCACGGTGACCTCCTCCTGGCTGTTCATCATCTTGGAGGAGACGTTGAGGCGGAAGTTGCCCAGCTCGGCCAGGTCCACGCTCATGCCCATCTTCAGGGCGTCGCACACCACGTTAGAGAGGCTGACGAGCGCGTTCTTCACGTCGCCCTCCGACAGCGAGGTCTCGCGCACGATGCGCTCGATGACCATGTCGTTGTCCATCTTCGCCTGCGACTTCAACCTGGCGTAATACACGGTCGCGCCCTTGCGGTCGCCAATCTTTTGCACTCTCGACAAAATGTCAAATTCCATCATAATATTGCCTCCTATTGTTTAAGGGTTGATAAAACCACGTCCGCAAGGCCTTCCGAGGCCGCTGACATACCCCTAGAGAGGGGTATCACCATACCCCACGAGAGGGGTATCCACATACCCCTTGCGAGGGGTACTCCCATACCCCATGAGAGGGGTCGGGCGGAAGGTCTTGAGAGACGCATGATTGTATATATTTTTTATCACTGTTTCCGCAACGTGAGCGGGGCATCCCCGCTGCCTGGTACATACAGCCAGCCCGTGCCGGACAGCTTCTCGTTCATGGCATCCTTGGCTCCTGACCAGTTACCGTCCGTCACCTGTGTGGTTCCGCCGGTACCTACCTGGTCTTCACCGATGCCTTGTTCCTGACCGTTGCCTCCCCAGTAGCAGGCGGTGATGATACCGCCACCAATCATGGAGCCCTTGAAGTTCCGTCCCACCACGCCGCCTGTGGTTCCGTTCGGACCGTTGATATTCCTTTTGGCATGGTAGCAGGCAGTCAGGGTGCCTAAATCGTTGCTTCCCGTTACGCCGCCTGTATAGACGGTGCCGCTTCCGCTACCGGTCACGCTGCCCGTGGCATAGCAGGCGGTCAGGGTGCCACCTCCGTTGTATCCCACCACGCCGCCGGCATGGGAGTTGTTCGTACCGTCGTTTTCAACGGTCACGTCATCCGTGGCGTAGCAGCCGGTCAGGGAGGCCCCACTATTCGTTTCTCCCGCTATGCCGCCGGCAAAGATCACGCCCTTCACTGTGGCCGAGGAGTTGCACCCGGTGATGGAACCGCCCCTTTGAGAGCCCACCACGCCACCTGCGAACGTTGTGCCGCTGACGCTGCCCGACACCGAGCAGTTTTCAATGGTACCCCAGCTATCTCCTGCCACGCCGCCGGCATAGCCCGAACTGTTGTCGCTTGTTATCTGTACGCCCTCCAGCACCACGTTCTTCACCGTACCGTTCTCGTCGATATCTCCGAACAGGCCTGCATATTTATAACTTCCCGTAACGGTCAGCCCCGTGATGGTCTTGCCGTTGCCGTCAAAGATGCCGGTGTATGCGTTATTGTAGTTTGTGCCTATCGGCGTCCAGTCCATATCTGTGAGATTGATGTTTTCAGTCAAAGTAATGTTGATACCGAGATTACCGTTGTTGGCTATGTCTGCCACAGCCTTCAATCCCTCGGCAGTAGTCACGATGTAGTTGCCCTGTCCGTCGTCGGTATATCCCTTGTCCTTATCCAGCGTGATGTCATAGAACTTGCCCGCCTCGGGAGTGATGGCAGCGGAGAGGTTGCGCTCCTCGGTGCCGTTTGCCCGCAGTTTCGTGATTTCGTAGCCGGGCACCACGTTCGCCTCCCAGCAGGTGATGGCGTTGCCGTTTTCGGTATATTCGCATTTCATCATCTCTATCCAGTCTTCTTGCGAGCCTTGCACTACCTCACCTTTTTCATAAGTACACCGTGTGTAGGTATAGAGCTGGAGGGAGGTTACTTCGTCGAGTGCATCGCCGATGGGCGTGACGCGCACCTTGGCCAGCTGGTGGGTGAAGGTCAGCGTGACGGGTGTCTGGTAGTCTCCCGTGCCCGAGCCGCTCAGCAGATAGGCAAGACTTTGGCTTTGGTCGCCGAGGTCGAGGGTGCCGTCCGTGGCGGGGTACCAGGCGCTGACGGTGCGATTGGGTGTCGTGTTCGTCCAGTAGAGGGGTGCGTCGGAGGTGGCTGTGCCGTCGTCCTGCACGGTGTAGGTGGCAGTCTCTGTGCCGTCGTCTATCTGCACGGCGAACGGGTCGCCCGCGTCGAACACGCTGCCCGTGCCGTCCACGGTCTCGCTGACGCGCGTCTGCGGTGCGCCCCAGGGCTGCGCCTCGCCGCCCTCCACGCCGAGGGTGATGCGGGCTATCTCCAGCGGGTATTGTCCTTCGGGCAACCGGGTATCGTCCGTCAGCTCGTCCTGCGTACAGGCAGTCGCTGCAAAGAATGTCGCAGCTACGGCAAGAAGTATCTGAATGGAATGTCTTTTCTTCATATCGCGTTGTTTTTTATTTGTTTTCGTTTTGTGCTGCCGCCGCCTGCGAAGGCGGCCGTCGCACCATAGTGTCTATGGGCAGCTCCGGCTTGACGCATGCGCCGGGGCAGCGGTATGTAGGGCTTACAGCGTGATGCTTACATTGTTCGAATCTCCGGGTTCCCACGGGGTAATCTCCGGTTCTTCCACCGTGATGCCCTTGTTGTTGAGCGTGATGTTATAGGTGTAGGCATAGCCTGCGGAGAACTGATTCGCTTCGGGCTTGGATGGATTCGGCAGTGTGGTTGTATAGTCCAGTCCGTTGAAAGACACTGTAAGGTCAAGAGAGGTGGTCACTCCCTGCGGGAGAATGATGACTTGCGAAGTGGTGGCACCGCCCAGCTGCATGGTAATCGGCGATTCGACGGCTGCGGTTACGGCAGTCGTTCCGGTAGCCGTGTCGAAAGTGCCTTCGTGCTTCAGCCCGTCCAACGTGTAGCCGGCAGGTTCCACTCCGTTGAAAATGAGGCCGTCGCCTGGCTTGAAGGTGAATTTGATGAGACTCATGCGGTGGTGGAAGGAGTTGTCTTCACCGCCTTTGTCGGTTTTGTCGGTGAAGCTCACCTCCGGGTTGTGGGTGTTGCCCGTGGCTCCCGAGGCGAAGAGGAAGTCGATGCCCGTGCCCTGCTTGTCGGCTGCGGTGCTGACGGTCACCGTTCCGCCCTCAGCCTGATACGGATAGTAGGCATTGAAGGTCTTCGTTTCGGTGTCATTGAAATAGATGGTCTTATCCTCGGGCACGAACTGGCCGCTCTCTCTCACGTAGGGTATGTTGATGAAGCCTGCGCCGGTGATGCCGATGCGGTCGCCGTCGGTCCAGTCGGTTCCTTCCGAATTGACGCGGGTAGCGGGCGTAATGTCAGCGATAAACTGGGCGGCTACCGGGCCGTCATTCAGGTTCTCGTTGTCGTTGTTGCAGGCGGCAAGTGTCAATGCCAGCGCTGCGAAAGCAAAAAATCTTGTCTTCATCTTATTCATTCTTAATTATTAATTCTTCATTGTCTTACATTTCCGCACTGGCATCACCACCTTCTACCGTTTCCCATCCGGTAATTTCGCCCTTGCCTTCTTCCATGCCGACGGGCGTTTCCAGTGTGCCGGTTACACGGTAGCCGTCGGTCATGTTGCCGTTGAAATCGGCAAGGGCTTCCGTCAGGTCAACTTCCGTCCGTTGGGTGCGTCCGCCGTCCACGAAAGCGATATCCAGCACCAACGTCTGCACGGCTCCCATCGTGCCCAGCAGCCGGGCATCGGCGGTGAGCTTGTCGCCGTCGCGGGTGAAGGTCACTACGGTAGAGACAGGTTCGCCCGTGGTCTGTTCCGCCTCCATGTCAAACGCCCCGGCAATGCCGCTGAGCGTGCCTGTCACGGTCTGTATCAGTTCCGGGCGTCCTTGCGTCACGGTGAACTCGATGTGCAGGTCGCGCACCCGTTGCTGGGGTGCCGGAGTGAGATGCAGCGTATCGTCAGCCGTGACTGTAATCTCCCGGCTGGCGGTTTTCAGATAACCCGGCAGGGGGATAATGGACGCACCGTCCGCACGGGTCTTGCCGTCCTCTGTATGTACTTGCGCCATCCGTCCGTCGAAGGTGAAGCCCTCGGCACGGTTATAGACCACGAGGCTGTACGTTCCCGGAGTGAGCAGGTCGGGGAAAGTGAACGGTGAGCCGGTGATGTCGGCAGTCTGTCCGTCGATGTCGAGCACATACGCACCGTCCGCTGCCAGTCCTGTCAGGCTGACGGTCACGGCTCCCCGGTCAGGGTGCGGGGTGTTGTGAAGTTCATCCTTCACGCAGGAGGTGGCGGCCAGCAGCAGGGCCGCCGCCACGCAATACCTTACTGTATATATGGTCTTTCTCATAGGCTGATGAGGTTAAAAGAGGTTCCACGTCAGGGTGAGGCCGGCATGGATGGGTCCCCACCAGTTCTTGGCATCCTCGCCTTGCCGCACACGCACGCCCTCCACTACCCTGTATTTCTCATAGTCGGCGCGCAGGTAGCCCAGGGCCAGTGAGCAGTCAAGGGAGAGCGCGTCGTTGAGCCGCAGCTGATAGCCGCCCGTCAAACCGCCACCCATCAGGTCGCCTTGCTTGCCCACGCGGTTGAGCTTGTAGTTGAACTCCCCCAGCTTGTACATTGCGCCCACATAGGCCCGCTTGCCCACGCCAACATAGTGGCGCACCTCAGGGGCCACCTCCCAAAGGGCGTAGCGGCGGTCGTGCTGGCTCCAGTCCCAGGAGGTCCAGGAGCCATTCACCAGTATGCCCCACGAGGGAGTGGCGCGCCACTCCAGACCCACGTCGGGCGTAAGGGTAACCCAGCGCAGCAGGTTGGTGCGCAAGGCGAAGCGATAGTCATCCGCCCGCTCCTGGGCCACGAGGGGCAGGGAGAGCAGGGCGATAAAGAGCGTGAATAGATACTTTCCGGTTTTCTTCATATCATAGTGTTTAGGAAATACGGGGAAACGGATAGGAAAAGAAGACCCAACATGGGCGATGAGGTGACGCGGCAGCGTGCCCTTTCTCGCGGAAGTCCGCGAGAAAGGGCACGCTGCCGCACAGGGAGAGTTTATCCCTACGTAAACATGAGAGAGAGTATAAAAATTTCGCAGATACGCAAATTTTCAGCCCACATTTTTGCATGGCAAGCGAAACCCCTGAACAGCACAGGGCGACAATCCGTCTCCATGGAGACGGCCACAGACAAAGACATCGGGGTTTCAGGCAGTTACTCATGGCATCTTCTCTTCTTCGCAAAATTAATCATTTATCACGAAATAGAGGGAAAAAGAAGAGAAAATCTCACTTGACCACCAAAAATATCATGCGATGGGGGCAGTCGGTGAAGGTGACTTCACCCGCGAATACACGTGCTTTCCATGAGACACGCAAGCGGGAAACCGGAAAGCCTCCCACTTAGCGCGGACTCCTAGGCGAGGAGGGAAATCAGCCCACGGGCACGTATCCACTCCTCATCACCAGCCGCTGCCCCTCGCCAGAGAGCAGGAAGCGGAGGAAAGGCTCCACGACCTTGGCGCGGTCAGCGGTGTAGTAATAGTACAGCTCGCGGATGATGGGATAGATATGTCGGCGACCCGTCTCCATGGTGGGATAGACAAAGTGCTTGCCGTCATAGGACACCTTCACGGCCCTCACCCTGTCGTTGACATAGGCCATGCCCACGTAGCCGATGGCTCCCTTGGTCTGGCTCACCGACTGTATGACAGCACCCGTCGCGGGCATGGAGAGCACGCCCGCCATGTAGTTCTTCTCCCGCAGCACGCTGGTCTTGAAGAACTCATAAGTGCCCGAGGAAGTCTCGCGGGAATAGACCACTATCTTCAGGTCGGGTCCCCGCTTGCCCGTGTAGGGATCTTTCACCTGATTCCAGTTGGTCACCTTGCCGCGGAAGATGGCCTCCAGCTGCTGGCGGGTGAGATGAGTGACCGGATTGGAGGGGTGCACGATGACGGCCAGCGCATCATAGGCCACCACGGCCTCCTTCAGTTGCTTGCCGCTGTTCTTGAGCTTCACCCGCTCGTTGAACTTGATGGAGCGGGAGGACATGGCGATGTCGGTGGTGCCGTCCATCAAGGCGGAAATGCCCACGCCAGAGCCACCACCAGTCACCGTCACGCGACTATCGGGATGGAGAGACATATACATCTCGGCAGCCTCTTGGCTGACAGGCAGCACGGTGTCGCTGCCCTTGATTTTCTGAGCCGCCACGCTGGAAACGAGAATCGCCGCGACGGCCGACAACAAGAGTCTTTTCGCTTTCATCTTCTATACCTTAATATATAATATATTGTTTTCTGACGCGAAATAACAGACTCGCGGTTACAAAGATGTTACATGGAGGTCACAATCACACTTCGAAACGGAATCGTAACACCCTTGTCACCGCTTCGTGATACCTATGCCCTACTTTTGCCGGCGAAAAGAAAACCGAGAGCATACAAACATGAGAAAGCTACTAGAGAAAGCCATAACGGGACTGATTACCTGCAGCGGATTCCTGACGAGCGTAGTCATACTGCTCATCGTAGTGTTCCTCTTCTCCGAGGGCTTCGGCCTCTTCTCGCAAAAGACCATAGAGGAGGGTTACACCCTGGTGGTGAACAAGGCCAACCCCGTGGACGAGCTGAACGCCGAGCAAATCAAGAAGATATTCGACGAAGACATCACCAACTGGAACGAGGTTGGGGGCGAGAATGAACGCGTCACCACCTTCAGACTAGACGACATGCCCCGCTATTTCACCGAGGAGCAAATGGGCAAGAACTACGAGCACGCGCCACAGTGCATAGAGAGCCTGGTGGAGAAAACACCTGGCATCGTGGCCTTCGTGCCCACGGAGTTCGTGGACAAAGAGGCAAACGTGAAGCGGCTCGCGGACCACACCATCTCGGGAACGGAGGTGTTCCTGGGCGACGAGTGGTTCCCCACGGCCACGCCCGCTCCGCAATTCGGCTTCCTGCCACTAGTGCTGGGCACGGTGTGGGTGACAGTATTCGCCATCCTCTTCGCGCTGCCCTTTGGCCTCTCGGTGGCCATCTACATGGCCGAGGTGGCGGGCGAGCGCACCCGGAAGACGCTGAAGCCTGTTATCGAGCTGCTCAACGGCATCCCCTCGGTGGTCTACGGCTTCTTCGGGCTCATAGTGATAGTACCCCTGTTGCAAGACGTGTTCGGCCTGCCCGTGGGCGAGAGCGGATTGGCGGGCGCGTTGGTGCTTGCCATCATGGCGCTGCCCACGATTATCACCGTGAGCCAAGACGCCATGCTCAACTGCCCCCGCTCGCAGCGCGAAGCCAGCTTGGCCTTGGGAGCTAGCCGATGGCAAACCATCTACAAGGTGGTGATGCCCTACTCCGCGTCGGGCATCACGTCGGCCGTAGTGCTCGGCATAGGTCGTGCCTTCGGCGAGACAATGGCCGTGCTCATGGTAACGGGCAACGCCGCCGTGATACCGCTGGCCATTACCGACCCGCTGCGCACCATCCCCGCCACGATTGCCGCCGAGCTGGGCGAGGCACCAGCTGGAGGTCCGCATTATCAATCGCTCTTCCTGCTGGGCGTGGTACTCTTCTTCATCACGCTCATCATCAACACCAGCGTGGAATACATCTCAGCCAAGAACAAGAAATGACAAGCTAAAATCACCACAAAATGGATAGCGAAAAGAGACTACAGGCGGGCAATCACCGCCGCAAGATAGTGGCCGAGAAAGTGGCCTTCAGCGTATTTCGCACCTTGAGCGCGTTCATCGTCACGATACTCATCGTGCTGCTGACCTTCATCACCATAAAGGGAGCGGGCGTGATGAGCTGGGATTTCATCACCACACCCCCTAGCGATGGCATGAAAGGCGGAGGCATCTGGCCAGCCATCGTCGGCACATTCTACCTGATGGTGGGCAGTGCCCTGTTCGCCTTCCCCCTAGGCGTGATGAGCGGCATATATATGCACGAGTATGCCAAGAGCGGCAAGATAGTGCGCTTCATACGCATGATGACCAACAACCTGGCTGGCATCCCCTCCATCGTCTTCGGATTGTTCGGCATGTCGCTCTTTGTCAACTTCTTCGGCTTCGGCGACAGCATACTCGCGGGCTCGCTCACGCTGGGATTGCTCGCCTTGCCTCTTGTCATCAGGACTACCGAGGAGGCGCTCAAGGCCATTCCCGATAGCTTCAGAGAGGGCAGTCTCGCCTTGGGAGCCACGAAGCTGCAAACCATAAGCAAGGTGATTCTGCCCATGGCCATGCCCAATATCATCACGGGACTGATTCTCGCCGTGGGGCGCGTGTCGGGCGAGACAGCCCCAATCCTCTTCACCTGCGCAGCCTATTTCCTGCCCCAACTGCCCAGCAGTGTGCTAGACCAGTGCATGGCGCTACCCTACCACCTCTACGTGCTGGCCACCAGCGGAACGGACATGGAAAGGCAGATACCCATAGCCTATGGCACGGCACTGACGCTGGTCATCATCGTGCTGGCCGTCAACTTGCTGGCCAATGCCCTGCGCACCTATTTCCAGGGCAAGCTGAAGACCCACTAAACAAGAAACTAGACTAAAGACATAAGACCCATGAGTAAAATCGAAGCGAAAAACGTAGACTTCCATTATGGCAGCTTCCACGCGTTGAAGGGCATCAACATGAGCATAGAGGAAAATGAGGTGGTGGCGTTCATCGGCCCCTCGGGCTGCGGCAAGTCCACCTTCCTGAGACTCTTCAATCGCATGAACGACCTGATACCCGGCACAAAACTGGAGGGACAAATTACCATTGACGGACAGGACATCTACGACCGCTCCGTCAACGTGGACGAGCTGAGGAAAAACGTGGGCATGGTATTCCAACGCCCCAACCCCTTCCCCAAGAGCATATACGAGAACGTGGCCTACGGATTGCGGGTAAACGGCGTGAAAGACGAGAAGTTCATCGCCGAGCGAGTGGAGAAGTCGCTGCGCGGAGCCGCACTTTGGGAAGAGGTGAAAGACAAGCTGAAGAAGTCAGCTTACGCCCTCTCGGGAGGTCAGCAGCAGCGGCTCTGCATAGCGCGGGCCATGGCCGTGGCTCCGTCAGTACTACTGATGGACGAGCCAGCCTCAGCCCTCGATCCCATCTCCACGGCCAAGGTGGAGGAGCTGATACACGAGCTGAAAAAGGACTATACCATCGTTATCGTCACCCACAACATGCAGCAGGCTACCCGCGTGAGCGACAAGACGGCCTTCTTCTACCTGGGCAGGCTGGTGGAGTATGACAAAACCACCAAGATGTTCACCCACCCCGAGAAGGAGGAGACGCAGAATTACATCACGGGACGCTTCGGATGACGAGAGAGGGAAAAAGACTGTCAAACCAATAAAAAGCGAAAAGACATGGTAAAATTCGTGGAAGACGAGATGAAAGCCATCCGCGCTGAGGTGCTCGACATGTGGGCACTGGTGGGCGAGCAGATGGAAAACGCGTGCGAGACGCTGCGCACAGCGGACAAGGAGAAGGCGTGGGACGTGCTGGTCAGGGAGAAGCGTGTCAACGCCTATGAGCTGAAGCTGGACTGCGACATAGAGGACTTCCTGGTGCTCTACAACCCCGTGGCCATAGACATGCGGTTCATCGTGGCCATGCTCAAGATAAACACCGACCTGGAACGCATAGGCGACTTCGCCGAGAACATAGCGCGCTTCGCCATCAAGCAAGACGGAGAGCCGATAGACCCCGAGTTGCTGGAGAAAACAAGGCTCTTGGAAATGGGCAAAGCCGTAGTGGACATGTTGCAGACAGCCAAGCAAGCACTGGAGCAGGAAGACATCGCGCTGGCCAGGAGCCTGTTCGAGAAAGACAACCTAGTAGACGAAATCAACGCCGCCGCCACCACCGCACTGGCCGAGTACATAGAGCGGCACCCTGAAAGAGCCGCTTTCTGCCTTGACTTCAAGGGCGTGTTCCTCAGGTTGGAGCGGGCGGGTGACCACATTACCAATTTGGCCGAGGAAATCGTGTTCTACATAGACGCTATCGTACTGAAGCATTCCCTGGACAAGGGCGAGCACAAGCGCGTGGAGAGAAACAGCGGGCAATAGCCAAGAGGCTGACATGCAGCGCACGAGCGCTCCCACCATCATTAAGCATGAATGGAGCGCGAGGTTAGAGCGTGTTGAATGATTTATTTTCGGAATCGGCGGGGCGTTGACTTGCGCTCGCCGAAACCTTTTCCATAGTTCGTAGGCATAAAAAAGGAACGCCGTCCCATCATGGGGCGGCGTTTTGTGATATTTTGGCTCTTCGCTGTCCAGTCGGGGAACCTGTCTGAATGCATTCATGATTTTAGCTGAGTACATCACGAAAGCCATGCCGCGACCATGAAAGGAAAAATTCTTGGCGTCGGAAAAAACGCCTCATACCCCTGACGCTAGAAGATAAATCGCAGTACATAAATGGGGCGAACACGAAAATAACTTGTTTTGGTCATGAATTCAACTTATTTTCCTCGGCAAAACAAGTTAAATCGCGAAGGAAAACAACTTATTTTGAAAAGGCAAACAACTTGATTTCCCGCAGGCGGAAATCATGACCCAGTGGAAGTATCATGGGGTGACAGGCTCACTCATTCCTACCCTTTCCCATGCACGTCGCTCACAACACCTCCGCGTATCCCCGGGCACCGCAAGGCAAGAACTGATTATTCCCCACTGAAAATCCACTGAATCCATAGATTCGCATGATATCGCTTGAAGGGAAAAGGATTTCGAAGAAGTCAAGGAAAGGATGCGGCACGAAAAAAGCCGCAAGCAAAAAATGCCGCGGCTCTCGGCTTGTCGGGATTACTGGACTCGAACCAGCGACCTCACGCCCCCCAGACGCGTGCGCTACCTACTGCGCTAAATCCCGTAAGCGAGTGCAAAGGTACTAATTTATTTTGAAACACCAAACATTTTGACCCATTTTTTTAGAAAATGCCATATTAACCCCATTCACTCGTCAAATATCAGGCAGATTACCCGCTTGCGCCTGCCGCAAAACCGACTTCACGCACCTGAAAGCATAGTCGCTGCCATGGCACGGGATGGTTTCCGCCCGAGACAGGAGCTTAGAAACTCACCTGAACCTTAACCGCCAACTCCCGGGGACGCAACTCATACCAGTTGGTAGCTGACATCACGCCACTGTAAGAGGTGACGATACAGCGACGTTTATCAAACAGGTTGCGCGCTTCCGCCGACAACCTGACCTTCTTTAAACGCCATACCACCGAGGCATCTGCCAGCAGCGTGTTGACGGGCTGCCCCGCTGATGACTCGTTGCGGTAATGAACAGCCGAAAGGGAAATGTCTACCTTTCCGATGGTTTGCGTGTAAGCGAGACGCTGCGCCCAGTCCAGCAGCGTGTTCCGACCCGTGTCATCGGTCTTCATCTTGTTCCAGGCGAAGGAGGCACGGTAGGTAAACATGCCGAAACTTGGCGAGAATACCACCTCGGGCGACACCGAAAGGACACTCGACCGGTAGTCGGTCACCATCCCTCCAGACAGCTGTTGGCCTCTGGCAAAGGTGTAATCGAGGTCTAACCTTGTCTTAAGGTGAATGTCGAAAAAGCCCTTTGAAACGAGGGCTTTTGCCTGCGCGACTTGCCCGTGCCAGTCACGGGTCACGTTACGGAGCAGATATTGGCCATCGGCAATGGTCATGTCTGTCATCGCGCTGCCATGGTTGTAATTGTAACTCGCATTGAAACTCATGAACATCTCGGTCACGGGACGCTTGTAGTCATAACCCACCATGGCGCTGAAAGTGCCCTGCCTTGGGACAATTCCCGACGTTACCACCCGCGTGCGATAATCAGACATGTAGCTGTCTACGGCATAACTGTCCACTCCACCCGTTGTCATGCGGTACCCAACAGTGCCTGTCCACTCTCCGCGACGGCCGCTCTTCACGTTCATATACAATGAGGGCGAGGCGTCAAGGTAATTTTTCCCGCGGTCGGTGAACGTCTCCCAGCGCACAGGCACGTCCAACCTGAGCACGGTCGCCACGCGCCTGTACTGCCACGAAGGCATGGCATAGGCAGACAGATGGGTATGACTGCCCCGCAGGTTAAGATGCTCGGCGGTCAGCCCAAGGGTATAGCGATGGGTCACGAACCGCCGATTGAGCGTCAGCAAGGCATATTGGTCGGCGTAATAAAGCAGGTTGTCGAGCTCCTGGGCCTGCCCGTCAATGGTCATCTTCCGGGGTGCGTAATGGAAGTCAAGGGTGGAATAGACCGTCCAAGAGTGCCGTTCGCGCGTGAATAGGCGGGTAAACGTGTTCTGCGCGTGCAGCTCGGGGGCCTTGACCTGTTGTGTGATGGCCGCCCCTCCATTGTCACCAAATGTAGAAAGGCCATTGGCAAGCGTGCCTTCCAAGATGAAATACTCGTTGCCGTAAGCCTGCGGGGTATTCGTGTTATGGTTGAAGTCAACGTAAAGATGGTCGCGCCGGACGCGGAAGCGGTTTGTCTCATCGGTCTCAACGGGGCTATCCCCATCGAAATAGTACACCGACGTGTTGCCCGTCTGTTGCCGTTCGTCGGTGTGCAGGTAGCCAGCGGTAATGCGCTGCTCACTTCCGTCCTTGGTCTTGCGCGTGTTTTTCACCGTCACGTTTATCGAATGGTTGAAGCGTACGCGTTCCTCGTCGATAGGAGAGGTTACCTTTGGCATGGCGAACCAGTCCTTCACTTCAGCTCCCTTGCCATAAGCGGACATGCCGCCCGTGGCAATTACGAGGTCATTACGCGAGAGGTCGTTGCCCGATCGGTCGTAATCAGCCGAGTACATCCACTGTCTCCGCTTGCCTATCTGCAAGGCGTCGGCTCCTCCCTGCGGTCCTGTCTCCTCCAGAGGAAAGGCTGCCACCAGGCCGGGGCGCAACGTAAACATCCATTTGTCCCGGGCTTCAGGCTTGAGTTTGATGTTCATCGCCACGTCGTCCGTGAACACCTTGCCCCGCAAGGCCTTGACGGGCTGGTCGTGATCCACCACCTCCGCCCTGTCCACGTCTTTTGCCTTGAGCGCCTCGGTCAACTGATTGTAGCGACCGCCAGTAAGGTCGAGGTTCTCAACGGTAAACCTAGAGATATCTTTTCCGTTGAAAGTGATGCGCCCGTCTTTCTCAACGTCCACCCCGGGCAACTTCCGTAATACGTCTTTCAGCGAGTTATCGCTCGCGGAGGCGAAGCGTTTCAGGTCGAACGCGATAGTGTCCTGCCTCCCGAACACAGGCCTGCCTTTCACCTCCACCTCCTTCAGCGTAAACGATTTCCGGGCCATCGGCACCTCTATTTCCCGTCCTTCCGTCACAGGCTCGCTCTTCTTCCTGTATCCGAGGCACGTCACCTGCACGCGGTCACCCGTCTTCGCCCTTACCTCGAAATGCCCATCCCGCCCCGTATGGGAAAAAGCCAAGGGTTTACCTGCCCGTATCAACGTAATGGCCGCACCCGCGAGAGGCTTCCGCGAGATGGAGTCATACACCTCGCCTGTCACCACCACCTGCGCGAGCGACGGCAGGGCAAACGCCATCAAGGCCTGTATAAGTAATAGTCTCCTCATTGAACCGGACTCTTTTCAAGGACGCTTATTCCGCCAACTCTATCGGATTGTAGGGTTCGTCCTTCGGACCAGGCAGTTCATTGCCCTGTTTGTCCCGGATGGTTACCTTCACTTTCGGATTGTTGGTAATATAACCTACAGGGTCGGCATAGTACCGGCGATAGATATCGTTAAGTGTCTTGCGGCTGACAGGCTCGTATTTTACACCTTTATAATATATAAGGGTCCGCGGCACGGCCTCTTCCATGCCCGAAGCGTCAAAGACATAATGCCTTCGAGCGTCATAAGCCCGCAATATGAGCCCTGGCAGGCCACCGAGCTTCCACGGACCGGCATCAAGCGAAATGTCCTCGGTGTACCAGGCATACCATGTGCGTCCCTTATACGTGGCCACGGCAAGAGCGCACGGGTAGCCGAGGATGACCGCCGAGCTATCGGGCACGGGTGTCCAGGCGGGTGAAGCATAGTCTTCCACGCACACGAAACGGTCCGTGCCGAACTTCTCCAAGAACGAAGTCTTGCCAGCGGAAGGATAGTTCTTGTATAGTCGCCACAAGACATTGCCTCCGCCGGTGAACGAACTGCCGCCGTTGGCCATGATGACAGCGTTGGCCGAGTCGGCTTGATAGCCCTTGTAGCTGTAAAAACAATGCACGCGGTCGCCCAACTCGAGGCGCATGATGTCATCGACAAATGTACGGCTTGAGGAACTTGTGTCCGTGACACATTTCATGTTGTAGTAAACCAGGTAACGCGCAGTATCGCACGGCTCACCTTTTTCCAAGTCTAAAGCGGTAAACACATCGATTTGAGCCCGCGCGCAAACGGTCAGGAGAATGGCCGAGAGTAAAGTAATCAACCTGTTCATATCTGAGAGCATTTATGGTTATGCCGCGAAACTACAACATAAACACCGATGAAACCACGGATTTTCATTATCATCTTATTAGCGGACATATTACTAAAATATTATAAGACGTGTACATCTGCGCGGAAATGGTTATTTTTGCAAACGAAAAAGAACAACAGACGGATGAACAAAAGGATAAAGACGGTTTGGATATTGAGCATCGCCACGATGGCGCTTATTCTCTGCGGCCAGGCTTACTGGCTGGTAAGCCTGTACAAATATGCCATAGGACTGAACATAGAAAAGCTGAAGACGGAGTGCACCAAAGCGGTGGAACAAGAAGAACTATATCGCTTCTACCTTTCTGAAAGGGACTCGGTCGAGACACCCAAGACGCACATCTACATCAAGGTGAATATTGACAAAAGGAAAGGAAACGGCAAAAGCGTGAAGAAGAAGGTGAGCGCGGAAGTGACATACGAGTTGCCCGGCATCAAGCGCAGGGTAAAACTGAAGGACCTGGAACTGGCCAGCGGTATAGACCTTGCCGACAGATATGTGGCATGGCATGTCAGGAAAACTGACAAGCGCCACATCGACTCCCTGCTGACAATCGCCGGACAAGACACCACTACGGCCTTCCGCTTCTATAAGTCTAACAAGTACATGGCCCACCCGGTGTTCACGACAAGTGGCACATTCGGCAACCGCCTCGACGTCCGCTACTCCACCAACCCGCTGGAGTTTATCGCCGTGGCCTTCAGCATCACCGTGAAACCAAGCAACATACTGGCGGCCATGGCCTGGCAGTTAGCGGGCAGTGCCCTGCTTGTGCTCGTCCTGGCCATATGCCTCACTTACCAAATCAAGACCATCATCATACAAAAGCGCATTGACGGCATACGCCACGAGTTCCTGAAGAACATGATATACGAGACAAAGCTGCCCCCGGCAAGCGAGCCTGCCGACAGCGAGGCGATAAAACTAGGCGAGACGGACTTCTTCTACTCATTCAACGAGCTGCGACATGGCACGGACAAGACCATCATCACCAGCCGGCAGGCCGAGATATTGCGGCTCTTGGCCGAGAAAAAGGACACGCTCGTAAGTCGCGAAGAACTGCTGACGGAGGTCTGGGGCGACGACTCCTATTCCAACTCCATGGCCTTGAACGTGCAGATAACTTACCTGCGGCGTGCCCTGAAGCCTGACCCCGCCGTGTCGATAGAAGCCGTGATAAAGAAAGGATATATCCTGAAAGTGAGAAACGAAGCGACGTAAGCGCCTGCGCCAAGGCGCGGGGAGCATCTTCATCGCCACGAGAGAAAACCCGGTAGAAAGATGCCGACATATAAAGCAAAATGAGTAACTTCGCGGACGTTATGGTAAAAGCATTGTTTTTCGACATAGACGGGACGCTGGTGAGCTTTAAGACCCATCGCATCCCCCACTCCACCATCTCGGCGATAGAACAGGCCAAGGCAAGGGGCGTGAGAATCTACATCTCCACGGGCAGACCACTGAGCATCATCAACAACATCGGGGAAATAGCAGACCTGGTGGATGGGTATATCGCCACCAACGGGGCTTACTGCATGGTGGGAAACGAAGTGATACACTGTGGGGAAATTCCCAGGCGAGACGTGGACACATTCATGCGGCTCGCCGATGAACAGGGCTTCTCTTGCATGGTGGTAGGGGAACATGACCTGGCCATCTATAACGGAGACGAGAAAATCAACGCCATCTTTCGTGGCGTGCTCAACGTGAAGGACATTCCGGAGAACGTTCCCATGGAGCCCATACTCCGGCAACGCATCCTGCAGTTGACTCCCGTCATGACGGAGGAAGAAGAGGCGAGATTAATGACACAGCTGCCTGGATGCATTGCCAGCAGATGGTGTCCAGACTTCATGGACATCACCGCCAAGGGAGCTGACAAGGGAAACGCACTGAAAATCATGGCAGCCCACCAGCATATAGATATCCAGGAAACTATGGCGTTTGGTGATGGAGGCAACGACCTTTCCATCATCCAAGACGCAGGGATAGGCGTAGCGATGGGGAACGCTAATGAATGCCTGAAACAAGCGGCCGACTATGTGACAACCTCCGTAGACGAAGACGGGGTATATAATGCCCTGAAATACTTCGAGATTATATAAGAAATGCCACAACCATACATACCTTTGGCGTGAAAACCCTCAATTGGCAGAACAGATGAAACGTCAAGGATAGAGAGAAAGATGAAAATAAAAGCTTATCTTTGCCTCGAAAACGGAAAGGTAAACCCTTTTCATGAAAAAGAAGGCCAAAGGGTTAACCCTGTGCATGAATAGCAATAATGCAACATTTCATATTGCCTGAATAAAATTCTTGAATATATAAATCGCTAATACAAAGAGATTTACAATAAGTTTTCGCTTAAATGGGTTACTATCTGCAAACCTGCTGGTTTCATTGCATTTCCCAATCTTGCTTTTCAAATAGCACTTTTATTCGATGCAAAGGTAGCATTTTCTTTTCTAAAACGAACTTTTACCAAATAAAATTTTGTAGCTTTGTACCCGGCAGACAAAAGAATACGAATATGAACCGAATAAAAGAGATACTGGAAACTAAGAGCATTAGCCAAACAGAACTGGCAAACAGACTTGGAAAGACTTTCAACATGGTCAATCTATATGCTACAAATAAAGTGCAACCTCCCATTCCCGTATTGTATCAGATTGCAGACATTCTTAATGTTGACATTCGAGAACTTCTCATACCCAATAAACTTAAACAAGTCTAAAACTGTAAATTATGAAGGCACTTAGTTTATTCTCTTTAATTGCTGTTGTAATCATATTACAAGCCTGTTCTACAAGTAAAGCTGTTATTTCTCACGGAATAGACTTGTCAAAGTATTCCTATGTTGTTTTTGGCAAAGAATCAACAGGGGACAGAGAACTTGATGACATTGTAATGGCTGTTCAAAATGAAATAACAGATACAAAATTACGGGTAATTTCTGAGCAAGACGGACTTGCAAAAATAGCACTTGGGGAGTTTGTATTATCTCCAAACATTCATGTATCAACAGAGAAATGGGATGGTGGACATACATATATAACAATTACTTTTTATGACTATAACACGAATCAAAGTGTTGTAGTGCTTAAAAGTAGTGGCATTGGCTTGACTATTTCTCAAGACCAAAATATAGCTCTTGGCGCAATTCGGAAAAAGTTAAAAAAGGTGTTTGGAAACAAGAAACAGACACAATAAAAAAAATATGCAAAAACATTCCGCATATCGTCTAACCTATGCTTTGAATGCGACAGGACAACTTGTAGATGTTGATAAAGTGCCTGTTGGAAATAAGTGTGGTTGTTTCTGTCCTGCCTGTAAAGAACCTTTGATAGCCAAGAATCAAGGGACAAAGCGAATGCACCATTTTGCCCATCAATCGGGAACAGAATGCGATTATGCAATAGAATCAATGCTACATATTCTTGCAAAAGAAAAAATACGTGAAGCGTTTTTATCAAAATCTGAATTTTGGATAGAATTTGAATATAAATCATACTGTACGAATTTTGAACACTGTAAATTCATTCATTATAGTGACTGCTGCGAGAGTAAAAGACAGCGGTTTAACATAAAGCAGTTTTATGATACCTGTGAGCAGGAAATACCGTATGATAATATCAATCGCCGCTCTGATTTGAAGATATTTTCATCAACGCACCCTGAAAGAAGTCCCATTTATTTAGAGTTCTTCGTGACTCATGCAAGTGATTTAGAGAAACTACATAGCGGCAATAAGATTGTAGAAATATGCATAGAGTCAGTGAATGATATTTTACAATTGGCAGAGAATGGAATCATAGAGTCCAATAGCCATAATAGCGGCGATTATTACGAATTAGAAGGATTTCGAAGTGTTAGCTTTTATGGGTTCAAAAATATGGATTATGGGAATAGTCATATTAGCACTGAGATAGAATTCGTTAGATATATTTTGTACCAGTCAGGGAAAACGCAATGTTTCCAAGATGCATGCGACTGCAAAAGATTGGCAAAATCTAAGGCTTCATCTTTACTTGAAATATGTATTCATACCTATGTTTCATTCGCTTTGTATGAACAAGTAAGATATATTGGTTACCAAAGGTTTAGGATACCTAATTGTATATTATGCAAGAACTATGTTGACCGTTATAGCGGCATGGGAAAAATCTGTCGCTTATACAAGCATTTGCAAATACCACGACATGAAGATTTCGATACAGCTCGCGCAAAAACATGCCATTATTTTGTAATAGACCAAAAGGAAATGCAATCCGTATTGCAGAATGGATTGAAAGAATGTCATACAATATTTTGCGAGCAACAGAGTACAAGTGATATATTCACTCAGCAAAATACACCTCATAACCATAAAGATTAAAATGGTTATACATACAAATTTAGGCCAACGGGAGCGGGATGCAAGTCTGTTTTGGGCATACCAAAACACAAACTTGCTACCATTGAAAAATAGAGTTTCGACTTTGGAGTAACTCATCCGCTTTTGGGAAATCCAAAGAACAACTTGCTGCTTCTATCGGAAACAAACGGGGCCAAATGGGTGTAACCCCATTGGTTCATTAGGGTGTGTTTTTAGCATGAGCGTCAGCGGTGCGTGAAGAAAACGCCCTAATGAGCTATGGCTTTTTGTTCCCAAAAGCCTGCGGCAGTGTCGGCGGTTTTCGGATGCCTTTCTTTTTTCGCCAACCTTGTATAATATTCCGTGCCCTTGTGCCGGCACGATTGCTTGTCCGCACATGGGCATGCAGGGAGGGATTGTGTTGCCGATTCTACAGCGGACTTGTTGAAGGGTAAAAATCCGATGAATTGATGAATAGGCGACTTAACACACTGAAAGCCTTTACGTTAAACGCTCAACATCTTTTCATCAAACCGCTCGTCAAAAGAAAAGCGATGAGTGGGGTTGTGTACGCTTTCTCTTTTCATCAGCCATTTCTATTTGTTGAGTGTTTGATGAGGATGTAACCATCTGTTATTCTTTATGTTTATATATACTTTCATCAATTCATCAAAATAATAAATGCCACTCATGCAAGTTGCCGTGCCGTATTCAGCAGACTTGCAGACAAAACCGAAAGTGTTGAATTGTTGAGAAGTGAAGATAATATATTGGTTTTTGTAATATGCACCCTCAACGACCGTTAAGCAAACCCGTTCACAAAACATTCGGAGACGAAAAGAAAAAATAAAGATGTTACAGTGTGCAGTTTGCCTATTCTTTTTAACTGCTGTTTCCTTCTGTTGGAGATTTGTTGAGAGCATATCTTGTTATATATCAACATATGGTTTGCTATATTCAACAATTCAACAAAATAAGGTGTTAAGATTGGCGGTTATCACTCTAACACCTATACCTTTGACTGCCACTCAATCAACCCATAGGACTTATCTTTCTTTTCGCAAGCACAACCTTTCCAACAGGGCATTGCACATACTTGCGGCATTTGATGTGTTGATGCGGAAAGAGAGTGCCACAATCATAGGCAGGGCATACGCTTCCGAATAATAGTCGTTTAGCAGCCTGATGCGTCTTTCCACCTCGCAAGGCTTCAACACTCCGCTCTTGTACACGGCTCGGATGGTAGCACGGAGTGCGGAGCGATTACATCGAATAGCTCCACCAACTCCATTTCGTTCATCCACACATCTTTGCATGGAAATACTCACTGAACCCAGTCTGTTTATTGTTATGACATACCTTTCCATAGTTCATACATTTGTATTACACAATCTGCATACTTTCGCTTATCTTGCTTTCCAATAAAGAAAAATCCTTGTCCAACTTTTCCACCGTAATTTTTGCATAACGCTGGGTGGTCGTAATCTTTGTATGACCCAAAACCTTGCTTACGCTTTCTATTGGCATCCCATTCGATATGGCCATCACTGCATACGAGTGGCGGCTCATGTGGAAAGTGAGCCGCTTGTTTATAGCGCATTCCTCCGCTACTTCTTTCAGTTTCACATTCGTCCATGCATTGCCGAACATATTAAACAACCGTTTCCCTCTGCGGAACGGTTCGTAACGGTCGATTATCTTGCAGGCACTTTCCATCAGTTTTACACGGAATGGAATGCCTGTCTTTTGGCGCACCGATGAAATCCACCTGCTGCCATTGATGGTTATAATGTTGTCGGTGGTCAAATTTCTGATGTCAACGAACGATATTCCAGTCAAACATCCGAAGGCAAAAACATCCCTGACCAATGTCTTTATAGGGTCATCAAACTTATGCGACATAAGCCTGCGCATTTCATCCTCTGTCAAAAAATCACGTTCATTCGTGCCGCCGCTGATATGCACATTTGAGAACGGGTCTCTCGGAATCAGTCCGTTTTTATGTGCATGGGTGACAATGCTCCTTAAAGGAGTACTGTATAACTTGACTGTGGCCTGCTGCACACCGACCTCATTACGGAGGTAAATGCAGAATTGGTTTAGGAAATCTTCCGTCAGTTCATTCATACCTATATCGTTACGCTTGTAATAGTACCTGATGAAGTCAGCCACATGGTTACGGGCTATCCTATGATTATAGAAAGTCTCCTTTACCCTATCCTTGCCGATACGTTTTGCGAAATCACTGTTGTGTTTGTCAAAGGCATGAAGGAGTGTCTCGTACTCCATTCCGATGCCCTGATAGGCATTGCGCACCATCTCAGCCGTTACAAACGCTTCACGGTCGGATATGCGTTGGTAATGCTTGATAAGCTGCGCCTTGATGTTGTCAAGTGCGAAGTTGATGTCACGGGCTTCCTTGCTCTTTCCTTTGACCTTGTTGGCTTTGGTGTCCCACATGTCCACCGCTACGGAATGCTTGCAACTGAACTGCGCCTTGCTTCCATTGATTGTGACCCGCCCCATAATAGGGACAATACCGTTTTTCTCCTTGCTTCTGTTCACAAAGAACAGGATTTTGAATGTTGCTCTCATACGCCTTGCTTTTTGTGTGCAAAATTAGTTTCACATGCGCTAAATGGCTGTAAGCAAACCGCAGCAGAACGGCGCAAAAGCACATTGATCCGTTAAAAGTGCAGGTTTTGCAGGGTTACTATTAGGAAACCAATCTTCTGCTCCAATCCGCATTTATTTGCTTTTTGCCAATTTTGCAACGTTATGAGAAATACAACATAAATCACCACTTGTCAGACAGTTGTCACCAATTGACGCTTATTGGCATAATCCCGTTTATATTTTGCCGGAAGTATAGTATCCTTTCCAGTACCAGCTAAGTGGTACTGGAGTTTCACTTAGCTGGTACTGCAGTTTCACCTAGCTGGTACTGGAGTTTCACTTAGCTGGTACTGGAAAGGATACTATACTCCCGGCAGCATGATACTACACTCCCCGCAACATAGAGCTATATATGTCACGGTGTTTCAACAGCCTTTCGCCGGGCTCACGATAAATAAGGCGGAAACCCTTATGGGATTTCCGCCTTGTTTATGGAATGCGAAATGCGTAATGTTTACTGCTGAGTTGCGGCAGCGGATTGTCCCGCACCTGCCGCCTGCTCACCTTCCGCGGCTTCTTGAGGCTGGTCAAGGCCCAAAGCCTGCTTAGCCATCGCGTTCTCGGGATCAAGCTTGATAAGCTTCTCGAAGTAAGGAGTAGCGCTCTCCAGGTCGTTCTTGGAAGCCCAATAGATGTAACCGGCGTTACGATAAGCGCGCTTCAAGTAGCCCGTCTCATCCTCATCACGGTCTGCCTTGTTCTCCAACTCTGTGATAGACTGCTTGTAGAGGTCGAGGGCGATATCGTCAAACTCTACCTGGAAAGCGGCATCAGCCTTTTGGATATGAGCCCAAGTGGCGATTTGAGGATATTTCGTTGCCAAACCATCATATACGGCGATGGCCTGCTTGAGGTCATTCACCTTGGTAAGGCTGTCTGTGCCTTTCTTCACTTTCTGCAGATAGATATCCGCCAAGCTGTTGTAGTCAGAAATCTTGGCCGAGGGGTTCTTCTCCAAATAGAGCTTGCTATATTCCAAAGCCTTGTCCTCATTGCCCGCGCCCTTGTATGCGTCGGCAATGTACTGCAATGGGGTGTAATCCTCCGCGTTCATCTCGAGCGCCTTTTGGAACTGGGCGATAGCCTCTTCATACTTGGCATTGCCCTTCAAAGCCAAACCATAGTATACCACGTCACGCTGGCTCTGCTCGACAGTGTCTACATTTATCACCGTGTTGGCATAAGCGATGGCCTCGGGATATTTCTCCGTATCGGTGGCGCTCCAAAGTGCCACACGATGGAAAGTGACATCCTTGGGGAACTTCTGCATGCCAAACTTCGCAATCTCAAGACTCTCGTCCTTCTTGTCAAGCATATAGCAGGTAACGGCATATTCGGCCAAGATATACTCCTCAAACTTTGACTTGTCTCCCTGCTTGAAGTAGTTATATGCCTGCTCATAGTTGCCACCTGCGTAGAAGTTGTGTCCTGCCTCTGCCTCATAGGGGAAGTCGGGCAATACTTGGCGCAGCTTCTCCAGCGTGCGAGCGCTCTCTGCGGGGTCTATCTTGCGATAAACGTTGGCATAGCTCATGTATCCTTGGGGGTTCTTGGGATCCATGGTCATGCACTGCTGATACCACATGGCAGCCTCGCCACCATCATCTTGCAACGCCTTGATATTACCCAAGAGGATATAAGCGTCGCCATAGGTCTTGTCACGGGAAATGGCCAAATTAGCGCACTCCTCTCCAGAGACGAAATCTTTCTCCATCACAAAGGCGTTACCCAAAGCGACAAGCGCCTCGGGATTCTTCTTGAACTCCTTCTTGTAGTCCTTCACCAGGTTTTTAAAATCCTTTGTGTCGGTCTGCTTTGCCTTCAACTGTTCCTCGATGGGCTTCAACATAGTCTTATAGTCTACGTCTTGCGCCATTGCCGGAGCCGACAACACCATCATCAGCAATCCAGCCACTAAATATTTAATACTCTTCATAACCAAAAAATTACTTTACCTTTCTATCAATTAATCATTTATTTCAACTTTCTTAAGAATTATGTCTCCTCTGTAGGGAAGCAAACCTGTCTTGAGCATGATGAGCTGGCCACGTGGATTGGAAATATAATTCGCGAAACTCCACGGAAGCGCCCTATGGGGATCTACCACGTTGCAATAGATCGTGCGGACAAACGGATACCGCTCATCCAGCAGGTATGCCTGGTATGGTTTCCAGCTGTTGCTGGGAGTCGCCTTATCGGCTACCGTGACAGACATCACATGTATGTCTTTCTTGAAAGTGAGATTGGTGGAGTCGCGCTTGTCATTCAACCAGTTGGAGCCAATCACGCCAATGGCATTCTCCGTTTGCTCCACATAGTCTACAACGTCCTTGCTCGCTTTAGCCGCGTAAACATTCTTGGCGCCTATGTTTTTGCCGCCCAATATAGAGTCCACGACAAAATGCATGGTCGCGGAGTTGTTGTTGTCAAACACCAATTCTATTTCACCCCTAGTGGAACCTTCCACTATCTGGTTCCAATTGGTTGCCTCACCCATCAATATCCTTTTGATGTCCTTAACCGTGATGCACGTGTCGTTATTGGCACGGTTGACGATAAACGCCAAACCATCATAACCAATGGGGAAAGAGGCAGGTGTTATCCTCTTGGTCTTAAAGTATGCTTTCTCGCTGTCGGTCAAGCCGCGAGAAGTAATGAACAAGCAGGTTTTCAAGTCTTTCAACATCTGGAAACCTGTTGTCTCGTCTGTATATAGCGGCTCTAATTGAGCCTTGGGATATTCAAACTGGAATTGTTCCCTCTCTTCTTCGATTACAGGGCTGAAGCTTTCGTCTGCCACAAACCCTATCTTACCGGAAGTAGGCGTATCCGTGCGACCATCTTTTGCCTTACGCTGTCCACATGCCGAGAAAAAGGAAAGCGCCAGCGCAACTAATAATAGATAAATATTATTATAATAATGTATCTTGCCCATTGAATAGTTTTGTCTGTAAATCCATAGTCGTCATGGGATGAGACTAAGTGATGTCCACCGCATTGCATGCTCCTCACGAGAAGCGGCATGGGGTTTTGAGGTTGAGCACGCTTGCCCCGCTTCTTTCTTGACGGAAAGAGCGAGGCAAGCGCCTATTAAGTTAATCCTATATGAATATAAGATGTGTTACACATTAACGTAGACCTATTGCAGTCTGAACGAAACAGGAAGATTATACTTCACACGCACAGCGGCACCATTCTGCTTACCTGGATTCCATCTAGGCATCTCACGTACCACGCGCATGGCCTCCCTATCCAAAGACGGGTCAACAGAACGAGCAATCTGCACATCTGTAATAGAGCCGTCACGCTCTACCACGAAAGAGACTACTACGCGTCCTTGCACGCCATTCTCCATAGCGACTACAGGATACTTGATAGCACCATTCAGGTATTCCATCAAAGCACTGTTTCCACCAGGGAAGGAAGGCATAACCTCTACAACGTCGAAGACCTTATTCTCTACCTCCTGCTTAGGCGCGGGAGGAGGAGTTGCCACAGCTACGTCATTACGGACTGCGATATCAGTACGGTCGGTAGTACCCTCTCGGTCCTCAGAACCTACGGCTATCTTCTCGTCCAACTGATCCATCTGCTTCACTTCGTTCTCCTCCTTTACCAATTCATCTTTCTTGATAACGGGAGCAGTAAACTTCTGTGTAGCGCGGACTTCCTCAACGACCTTCTTGGGCTCGATCTTCGGTTTAACCTGCTTCTGCTCTTTTCTCTCTTTCTTAGCCAAATCTTGCAACCTCTGAAGCTCCATTGCTTCCATGTAAGCTTGCTGAGCCTCAGCATTCTTTTGTTCGACAACCTTCCATGCGAGGAAGCCTCCAACGAGAGCAGCGGCTACGAATAGGATAACAAGAGCCTTTATGTTTCGCTTCGAAGTACTCTTACGAAGCCTGTAAGCTCCATAATTCTTGTTCTTCTCGGCGAATACCAATTCGATCCATTTCGGATCGTAAAGATCTATCTTTGACATACTCTTCTTGTTTTAGTGTTACAGCAAGATACCCTTTTCGGTGAGCATCTTCTCATCGTCAGGATTAATCTTGTCGATCACGTACGTACCAATACTCAATATCTGCATCTCGTCGAGCGCATCGACCATGTTCTTGTAAGAAGAATTGTCGGTCGGCTTGATGATGATCGTCAACGTCTGAATCTTGCTTCCATCCGGCATGTAACCACCTTTCAGCTTACTCAGTTCTTTCTGGTAAATGCTGTCGGGGTACATCTTAGGTTCTTGAGCGCGCTTCACGTTGAGTTCTTTCACCGCAAGCTCTATTTGCTTCACAGGTTTTGTTCCATCCGCTACGGCATGCTCACGGAGCACATTGCGAATACCATCACTTCCCCATGTGGTTTCTTTCAACCAATTGGGATTAGTATACTCAGGAGTACCTGCGCCATAGTAGATTTTATCATTGGCTGCCACATAGATGGTAACGGCACCAGAAGCCTTTGCCTCGCTTTTCTGGTCCTCTTGCTCATTCGGGTCGTTGCTAGGCATTGTCAGCTCCATTGTCTGGGGCTTGCTCAATGTCGTACACAGCATGAAGAAAGTAATAAGAAGCATCAACATGTCCACCATAGGTGTGAAATCGACGCGGACGTTTATTTTCTTCTGTTTTCCGCCTTCTTTTCTTGCCATAATTAATCCTCCGATTGTTTCTTAAGCTGTGTAATCATGTAGTAATGGCTCTCGTCCATATCCTGCAACTCACTCATAACCTTCTTGACAGTCTTGTAAGGAGTTTTCGCGTCAGCCTTCAAGGCGATCTTGATATCCTGGTTGACGGAACGAGCTGCATTCACCCATTGCTGGAACTGGCTCATACCTCCATCTATACTGTCAAGGGGTATACCCTTAGTAGGAAGGGCGGCCTGTCTTGCCTTAGTGGGCAATGACAGATAAGCACCCAATTCTTCCATTGGCACACCGAAAGTGGACTCGCTCTTGAATGTCTGGATTTGCTCTCCGCTCAAAGAGACGCCAAAATTACCAGTCATCATGTCCAAAGCACTACCCAACTGATCGGTGTTGTCAATGCTCATGAATACTTGGCCTTCACCCGTAGGTCTGCCAGCGGCATCTTTTTCCGGGCTCACCAAGATGGTTAGGACGCCGTTCTCTGGCACCTTGATTTCGGAGACAGACCCTGGAGTCACCACCTTCACCGGCTCGTTCTTGACGAACGTAGAAGTCAGCATGAAGAAGGTGAGCAACAGCGTCATGACATCCGACATAGGTGTCATGTCTATCCAGACGTCACTCTTCTTAATTTTTACTTTACCCATAGCGTTAAGTTTTTAAAGGGTTAGCAAAAATTAAGCCTCGTCTGCGTGGTTAACTTCGTATGTCTGGGCGATTGAATAACCTACTTCATCGAGGGCATATGTCAATTTATCAACCAAGTTGGTGTAATAGTTGTAAGCAACAACGGCGCACCAAGAGGTCGCGATACCGAAGGCCGTGTTGATAAGGGCCTCTGAGATACCTGCGGACAGAGCTGCGGAGTCAGCGCCACCACCTGCGGACAGAGCGGAGAATGACTTGATCATACCCGTCACAGTTCCAAGAAGACCGGTCAACGTACCCAGCGTAACAATAGTAGCGATGATGGGGAGGTTCATGGTCAAAGTAGGCATCTCCAGCTGAGTAGCCTCCTCGTGAGCCTGCTGTATCTTAGCCACCTTCTGTGCCTTCTTCAAAGAAGCGTTGGCACCGCTTTCCATGCTCTTGTAAGCGTTCAAGGAAGCCTGCACAACATTAGCCACAGAACCCTTCTGCTTGTCGCAGAGTTGCTGAGCCTTAGCGAAATCATTGGCGTTCAGGGCTGCCTTGATGTTGGTAACGAACTTAGGCAGTGAACCAGTTCCAAACGCGGTGCGAAGAGCCATCCAGCGCTCAATAGCCATTGCGAGCACAGTGAGCAACAAAGTGTGGATCACAGGAACGACTACACCACCCTTGAAGATAGTACCCCATACATCTGCGGGAACTTCCTTCGTACCAGGATCCTGGAAGTGCATGTCATTACCAAACCAGGTGTAGAAAAGGATGAATGCGATTACAGCGCAGCAGACGATAATCCAGAATGCGCCTCTTACTCCCTGAAAGCCCTCTGATTTCTTCTTAGGGCTAGCTGTTTGTTTTGTAGTTGCCATAATTTAGAATTTTGATTAAGTTATAGATAAAAAATTTGGTTGTTTTCTCTCGATTTAACGTTAAAAAGGTATGTCCAGCATATTGCCGTTGATAGATTTCCCTTTCTCTTGGCAAAGATAGCAATTTAGTGAGAACTGCAAAACGATTTAAGAAGTTTTAACGGGGTGAAGACTCAAAAAAATGTCCACACCCCGTGAAACGACCCTACAGGTTACTTCAGCCTAGCCAAAGCCTCCTTGATGCGCTTCATTGCCTCACGAATGTTATCATCGCTCGTGGCGTAACTCATACGGAAACACTCTGGATCACCAAAAGCATCACCACCTACCGTTGCCACATGGCCTACTTCCAACAGGTACATGGCAAAATCCGTGGAATTCCCAATAATATGTTTCCCGTCACTCTTACCGAAGAAACTGCTACATTTGGGGAAAAGGTAGAATGCGCCCTGTGGCACATTTACCTCCAAGCCTGGTATGTCCTTAGCCAAGGAAACTATAAGATCACGCCTGCGCTCAAACGCCTGGCGCATTTCTTCCACGCACCCTTGGTCAAGCGTATAAGCTGCCTCTGCGGCTTTTTGGCTCACAGAGCAAGGGCCGCTGGTATACTGTCCCTGAAGTTTGTTACACCCCTTGACTATCCATTCCGGTGCGGCTATATAACCAATACGCCAACCTGTCATGGCATAAGCCTTGGAAATGCCATTTACAATAATGGCTCTTTCCCTCATACCAGGAACAGCGGCAATACTGGCATGCGCACCTATATAATTAATGTGCTCATAAATCTCGTCGGCAAGAACATAAACATCTTCGTGCTTGAGAATAACCTCTGCCAACGCGGCCAATTCCTCCTGAGAATACACACTACCCGTAGGATTGCTCGGGGAACAAAGTATCAGCATCTTGGTCTTGGGGGTGATGGCCGCTTCCAATTGTTCGGGCGTCATCTTGAAATCCTGCTCAAAGCCCGCATTGACAATCACAGGTTCTCCACCCGCCAATTTCACCATTTGGGGATAGCTTACCCAATATGGCGCGGGGATAATAACCTCTTCACCATCATTGACCAAGGCCATGACAGTATTGCAAACACTTTGCTTGGCACCATTGCTCACCAATATCTCATTGATGCCATACTCCAAACCGTTCTCCCGCTTCAACTTCGCGGAAATCGCCTTACGCAAGTCAGCGTAACCGGGCACAGGCGAGTAGCGGGAATAGTTGTCATCCACGGCTTGTTTGGCTGCCTGCTTGATGTGTTCTGGTGTGTTGAAATCGGGTTCTCCCACACTCATGTTGATAACATCGATACCTTGCGCTTTCATCTCCGCGCTCTTCTGCGACATCGCAAGAGTGGCCGATGGGGCAAGTCTTTGCAAACGATAAGATAATTGTGCCATAATATTTTACTCTTATTCTTTTAAAACTCGGCTGTAAAGGTAATCATTTTCCCGCAAACAGCGTGAGAAACGTTCATTTTTATGGGATAATAACCAAAACGGCAATTCTCTTGACCTATTTCTTGAAATGCAACGTGTGCCCCATCCTGTCCCGCTTGGTTTTCAAGTAACGCTCGTTATATTCGTTAGGCGTTATTTCTATCGGTACATTCTCGACAATTTCCAGCCCATAAGCTTCCAACCCCACTCGCTTAACGGGATTATTGGTCATCAGCCTCATCTTGTGCACGCCCAAGAACCTAAGCATCTGAGCTCCGCATCCATAATCTCGTTCGTCCGCCTTGAAACCCAAGTGGAGATTGGCATCCACTGTGTCATAGCCTTCTTCCTGCAATTTATAGGCGGCTATCTTGTTCATCAGGCCGATGCCCCTGCCTTCCTGCTGCATGTACACGATAACCCCCTTGCCTTCTTTCTCTATCATCTGCATGGCCTTATGCAACTGTTGCCCACAGTCACAACGCTTACTGCCAAGTATATCACCCGTAGCGCAAGAAGAGTGCACACGCACCAAGATGGGTTCATCTTCTTCCCATTCGCCTTTCACCAACGCCATATGCTCCAGCCCGTTGCTTGACTGGCGGAAAGGTATCAGCTGGAAGTGGCCATATTCCGTAGGCATATCCACCCTCTCCCCTACCTCTATGAGCGATTCCTTTTGCAGACGGAAAGCGATCATGTCCTTGATGCTGATAATCTTGATGCCCCACTCGCTGGCCATTATCTTGAGTTGGGGCAAACGGGCCATTGTCCCGTCTTCATTCATAATTTCCATGAGCGCGGCGGCAGGATAAAGTCCCGCCATCTTACACAGGTCAATGGCAGCCTCGGTATGCCCACTCCGGCGTAACACGCCATTGTCTTGCGCGTACAAAGGATTGATATGTCCTGGCCGACCAAATGTTTGGGGAGTGGAGCTAGGATCGGCCAAGGCCTTGATAGTTTCCGCCCTATCATGGGCGGACACTCCCGTGGAGCATCCTTCCAGTTTGTCTATCGTCACGGTGAAAGGAGTCCCCAATACTGACGTGTTGTTAGACACCTGGTGGGGAAGGTCCAACTCGTCACAACGGCTCAGCGTAATGGGAGCGCACAATACACCACGAGCGTTCTTCAACATGAAGTTTACTTTTTCCGCAGTAATCTTTTCCGCGGCTACTATCAAGTCACCTTCATTCTCGCGGTCTTCGTCGTCTACCACGATCACAAACTTGCCGTCCCTGAAATCCTGTACGGCCTCTTCTATAGTATTCAGTGTTGTTTTTTCCATGTTTATAATATATGTAATAATGTATATAGGTAGATTAAAGTTTCATCGCTTCAATTCTGTTGATGAGTGTCTCGTTGGTTTGTCTCACCACCTTCAAATCACGATAAAGCCTCACCCTAAATCCCCACATCCTGACATAGAGCGTCAGTCCCACTGGCACAATGATAGCGGCGATGATATTCAGCCACCTGCGCTCGAAAGGCCTGGTGTGGGCCTTCGTGGAGATGACAGGGTATTGATTGATGGCATGGAGCACCACTTTGTCTTTCGTATTGGAAAGGTCTTCTATGATACTCTCCAGCTCCTCATTGATTCGCTCTATCTCATGGTCGGGCTTATACTTGAAAAACACCCGTATAAAATTGGGGGCTTTCACAAGCCGATGTTCCTTGCTATAAGCCACCAACTCGTCACTGATGCGTCGCAATCTCTCCTTGTCACCTTGATAGTCGGGATCATCAATGATGACCTCCTTCCCGAAGATGCTTCGTTTCAATCGCAAGCCAAATAGTCGCATGAAGAATTCCTTGTATGCGTCCATATTGAAGACAATGGAATCATTGGTGGCCTTATAGGTGACAAAAGCGGCCAGCGGAATCAGCACTGCGGGCGACAAGCCCTTGCCAAACCATATAGCCCACATTCCTCCACGAGCCATTCGGTAGCCCGTATTGTCCAAGATATAGTAAATAATAAACACCAACACGGAGACTATCACAGAGACACCCAAGCCACCTTTGCGAATAATAGCCCCTAAAGGAGCGCCTATGAAAAAGAATATCAGGCATGACAAGGCCGTGGTAAACTTGTTGATTGCCTCTATCTTGTGCTGACGTATGTTGCGGTCTCCGTCGTTGGTTATCATCCCCTTGAAATCCAAGTTGCTTATCTGCGCACGCACTTGATTGAGGGCGATGTTCACGGCCTGTACTTTTTTCTCGGCATTCATTTTCTGGAAAAGGCTATCTGGATGACAATCCTCCTCCATAGCTTTCTTGACACCTTTTATGGAGTCCTTCTTTTCCAAGGCCAACCAAAAACTGTTCAGCATTACCTCTCTATAATAGCTACGGCCTACGGAGTCATAGGTATGGGTAAGCGAATCCACGTCATGGTTTATCTCTTTCAAGCTCTTTCCCCGGGCGTTGTTGGAGAGCGAGGCCGCGTCAGCCATGCTGAAATCCCCGTCGAAATCAAACACAATCTTCTTTGAGATAAACGTCTCTCTTCTATAAGGCACGGATGCTGTACTGCCCAATTCGCTGGAACGCATGTTCTCAAACCATTCACCGTTCCATAAAGACATCACCAAGTGCTTCTTCTCGGCTGTTGACTGAAGCATGCCAGAGTCCGCCAATATAATAGCGGCATCCTCATAGCTGTTGGTCATGCGGTATATCATGATGCCATAGAGCTTACCCGTCTCCAAGTCCTTTTTCTGTACATAGATATTACTGCCTGGTATGCCATCATAGAAGACTCCTTCCGGTATCTCCAGCTCTGGGCTCTTCTGCTTCATAGCCAATAACAGCTGCGTCAACTTCATGTTGGCATGGGGACCTATGTTGTTTTGGAAATAAAACGAGCAGAGCATGATGATTACCGTCGTGATTATCAAGGAACGGAAAGCTTGCATCAGCGAAATACCAGCGGCCTTGATGGCGGTCAGCTCAGAACTCTCACCGATATTTCCGAAAGAAATCAACGAAGACAATAAGATGGCCAAAGGCAGAGCCTGGGGCACTAACATCAAACCCATATACCAAAAGAACTGAGCCATCACCTCCATGGAGAGTCCCTTGCCGATCAGCTCGTCCACATACCTCCACAGGAATTGCATCATCAGCACAAATTGGCAGATGAAGAAAGCGCCCACGAACAGCAGCGAGAACTGCTTAAGGATAAAGATGTCTAGCTTCTTTAAGCGGAACATTTTGTCTTGGTTGTGTTGGTCTCTTTTGCTATTGATGTGCAAAAGTATAACAAAAAAGTCAGATATCCCCGCTTTTTACGCTTTTTTTGATTATTTGTGAGCATTACCCTCAAAGGTACAAGCCATTCCGCCTTTTTCCGCTCACAACCCAGAAGTCCTGCGCAATCTCACAAGATTGTCCTCCCACAAGTCTCTCATGGCCTCTACGTCTTCCTCCTCAGCGAAGTCCGTGATAGTCAACATAAATTCATTGGTCACATCACTCTTACCCACCTTGAGTTCCATGTAAGCCTCTGGATCTTCATCGTCATCCCACCTCAATTTTACCAATTCGTGGAAAACAACTTCCAATAATGTCGCCGTACGTATCTCATGATGACTCCACAATTCTCCCCAGGTAAAGGTCATCGTTTCACCTTCTTGCGTCACTTCATCCGCCAACCATTTCGACAATCCTTCAGGAGTACTGATAAATCTCCAGATGATGTTCTCGGAGTTGGACTTCAGCTCATGTTCAATGGTAATTTGCCGTTTTTTCATGAGTTTTTGTTCTTCACAATGTATTGGTTTCGGCACAAAATTACGAATTTGTCGGCACATACGAAAATTTTCAGTCCATTTTCTTGCGTATATAAAGAAAATGTCTTACCTTTGCAACCGCAAAACAAGAACGGCCTCTTTCATGGCGGGATAGCTCAGCTGGTTAGAGC
>OHVS01000076.1_pt1 | contig 56428 bp, 63 predicted proteins | sample 1579531 | NCBI WGS metagenome assembly OHVS01 (sample SAMEA3882531, study PRJEB24775) | human gut metagenome | biome: human-associated habitat; feature: intestine environment; material: feces | place: Netherlands | collected 2009/2010
GGCTTAATAACCTCTATTCTTGGTGGCGGAACTCATGCCGTTGGCTACATATAGAAAAAGTGGTTTGATGAGTTCTGGAGATAAAGAAAAAGGAATAAACTATCTTTACGTACAAGGTGGTGATTTTATTAAAATTTGCGGTTCAAACATACTCTGGCAAAGAGCAGGTGGATGCATATTTTTTTCTCAAGGAAATGATTTGGCAATGTTTTGTTTCACAACACAATTAACAACAAAAGGTTATGAAAAATATATTTGTTGCTTAACTCCAACAAAAAGAAAACAAGAGTATAAATTTTACTATAAAGAAGGGGCTATATATGTACTTTTTAATGTCCCTGCTGGAACTTGGACAAATGTTTGGTGCTTTTCCAATATAGGAATAGAGTATTTAAAAGGGTATATACCAGATGAGTCTTATACGGAGATCCCGCTGGATTCATAGTGGCGGAACTGATAGGAACGGCAACTACAACAAAAGATGGCTTAGCATGGAAAGGTATGATATACAGAGTTTTCAATATAACTGAAACTTCGTATATAGAAATGGATATTACCGATTATAATGAAAACTTTTATGTCTTAACACATTATCAAAATGGAAGAATAGCAATGGGGTTGCTAATGCTTTCAACCTATAATAAAGATGATGTAAAATTTTTTGGAATTTTCAATACAGGAAATTTTGATAAGAAACTTTACATAAAAGACAATAAATTTTATTTCACAAATGAAGGCGGTAATTCTCGATTCGCTATTAGAAGCATCCTTCATAATGTTATGACATTATCCATTCATACAGGTTCATTTGACACAAGCGGGGCAACCGAAATATCAAAGGTTGAGTAAAGGAAACTTCACTTGTGGCGGAACTATTACACGCCTTTATCAGGAGACCTAATATAGATAATTCAACAAATGTTGATGACTTATCATCAAATGGGGTGTATGCTGTTTACGGCAATACACAACTGCCATTCTCATACGGTCTTTTAATAATATTCAAATCAGGAGATATGACCGTTCAAATAGGATTTAAATATTACCATGGGAGCATCTATGTTCGAGATAAATGGGCAACTGAAAGTTGGACGGCATGGAGAACTTTTACTGTGCAATAATTTGACGTGGCGGAACTTATGCCTACGGCGACAACAGGGGAAAAAGGGCTGATGCCTAAATACAGTCTCATGAAAAATGAAAACGCAAAACCAGGTGACATTACAAAGTTATCATTAAAAAGCGCAACTCTCGGGATAAATATACTATTTACAATAGTAAAAAATCACGAAAATCGCGGTAGCGCAATAGGCTTTTTGTATGGATACATTGGAGGTTTATCAGCTTTCGTCATGAAAGAAGGTTCGTATTTAGAAAATATTAAGGCCGTATATAATGAAGATGTTGTTGATATTTATTTTAAATGCGCCCCATATACATTAGTGCTTACTAATACGGTTGCACGTTATGGGACATTTGAGTGTGATATTGAAACAGTAACAAGTATTCCTGAAAATGCAGTATCATTATATTAACTATAAGTGGCGGAACTCATGCCCGTAGCTACATCGGAGAAGAATGGGTTATTGAATAGTTCTTTTGCCTTACAATCGATAACACTACAGCCCAATGGCACTTTTGAAATAACCCGTAGTTATAACCTGATATGTGTAAGAGAAACTGAAAAAATGGGATTACTCGCTATTATTTCCACTCAGTGGACAAGCATTAAAATCGTTGAAGAATCATCTGTCAATGACAGTGTTGTAACATTCAGTTCAAATCAGAAAGGAGGAGTAATTATAACTAATACAGGAACTTCAGAAATAAAACTTTATATAAGGATTATTGTATGATTGTGGCGGGACTCATTGGGACAGCGAGTGAATCAAAAGATGGATTACTAAGCGCAAGCATTTACAGAAAAGCTCTCCAGTATAATTCATTCAGCAATAACATAAATTATAGGATTGGACACCTTCCATTCAACTTCACAGGCCTTTTACTTATAGGGGTTGAAACTGCGCATACCGAGTTTATTAGCATCTGTGTTTCCAAAAAAATTAGTAATATAACCTGTTCAAACAAACCAAACTATGCCAACCTGAAAGTTGACAGTGAAGGGTATATATATTTCTCGGTGAATAAAGGCTTTAGCATAGATGCTTTGTTGATTGGTTCTAATACAGCCATCAGCATGCAAAGCCCACCGTCAGACGCCGTTGACATCGAGGTTGTAGAGTGACACCAATATAGTAGCCCGCATGGGCTACTATATTGGCAAATCTATAGCATCCTCATCTGGGTCTTCCTGCATAAGTGGCGGAACTCATGCCCGAAAATGCGCTGTTAAGCAAACTTAATGACGGCGTATTCATCATGTACCACAGAAAAAGTGATGATTATCCATTAATTGTAAAGCCTCACAAATGGACGAGTTTGCAGAACAGCGGCGAAATTGCCGACGGCGTGGCTATCGTCGAAGGAGGCAAAATCCTTGTCGTAGCACCGACACAGGCGACAACGAAGTTGACGTGGAGCAGCGGAGAAGTGAGCGGCGGCGGTACGACGACGTGGGACAGAGTGACGGCCTTAAACGATTGGAACGGCAAGACGAACACGCAAAAGCAAATCGCAGCCTCAAAGGAGGACGCAGTAACCAACACGGCAAGTTATGCCCCCGGCTTCTGCAATTTGTACAGCCGTTCAAACGCCAACGGCAAAGGGCTTACCGCCGGTAAGTGGTGGTTGCCGTCATTGGGCGAAATGATGATGATTTACGCCAACATGACAAAGGTTAATTATGCGCTCTCGCTTATCAGCGGTGCAACGCAGCTTGTCGAGGACGCTTATTGGACTTCGACAGAGACCAGCGCGACGTACGCATGGGGCTTGTACATCTTCGACGGCGTCGCCAACGGCGGCGGCACTAAGGCTTCGGATCAGAGATGCGTTCGCGCAGTTTCAGCATTTATAAGTTAACTGACGTGGCGGAACTAATAAACCCTGTGTTATTAAAAGGGCCTATAATTGCAACTGATGATAATCTTATAGATGCCGTTAATGGTATATTCTCTTTGAACCAACCTTCTGCCGCTTCTACAGGCCCTAACGACCATGGACTTCTAATGTCATTTAAAATTAATGAGTCAAATAGCTACATTCAGATTATGTTCTCAATACGCGGTAAAATATATTCAAGATTTAAATCATCATCAGGTGTTTGGAGTAATTGGTCTGTATTTACGGGTGTTAATTACATTCCATAAGTGGCGGAACTCATAGGGGCCGCAAATGCTACAAAGGACGGATTATTAAGCAAGGATGTTTTCATGAGCCGACTCCAATATATCGAACTATCACAAGACAGAATAGTAAAATTATCCGGTAAATTAAGCAACTTTGGCGGTCTCGCTTTAGTTGGTTTTGACATACCTGATGTAGCCTCGTGTCATGTGGTAATTACATCTACTGCCGGCTCTATTCGTTATGGTGGGGATAAACCAGCAAGGTTATCTCTTAAAATTGACGGGAATGGAAATATATACGTCTCAGTCCCAACGGGTGGCGATATAAGGGCTCTTATATCGCCACCCGTTGGGACTGAGACGTATATAAGAGCCCTTGTAATAGGTTGTAATTCAGCCATTTCCAACGTTGATGAGTTCCCGTCTGACGTTGTTGACATTCCAAAGAAAGAGTAGCCCTTATATGGGGCTACTCTATCGGAATTTCAGTGTATGTGTCATCGGGTTGCCCACTAATAAAAGTATAATCATTAGAAGATTGTATAATGCCATTAAATGGTTGACTTGCCGAGGGAAAATATAAATATACGCCATTGTCCTTCTCGTACATTTTTACGATTTCTTTATTAGCACTTATTACATTAAAGTAATATTCAATCTTGATTGTAGAATTTGTTACTATTCTCAACTTAAATGAAACTAATTGAGAATGGCACATTCCATCGACATTTACAAAACACCTTTGCCATGTACCATTCATGGTAATTAACTTGACAAATGTGGACTCACCAAAACTACGCATAATGCATTTTCTGTAATATTCACCTGTCATCAGCCCATTTTTATTAGCGTTTGCCGTACCTATCAGTTCCGCCACCAAGAATAGAGGTTATTAAGCCCCTATTCTTGTCCAGTCGTTCCAGTTTTTATCATTATACCTACTTCTAATATAGATTTTTTCCTGATTTGTGATTACTATTTGACATACAGAAGCTGAGCCAAAAATAAAGCTGAAAATAATACCTGAGACATTATTAAAAGGACTATTTGGAGTAGTGTTATTGAAATAACAGAAAAATTTCGTGTTATAATTCTCGTATGTCATAGAATCCATTTCCGTGAAGTCCGTTATAAGAATGGGGCGAAGCATGAGTTCCGCCACAACTTGTGCAAGGTCGCTCTTTTTGATGTAAACCGGATTGCCTGAAGCGTCCCTTCCGACTACTGTGTTAACGTCCGTTTTCTGCGGCAAGTTAGCCAGCATATCCTTCATTGTAATTTTCTCTGCCATGATTTTTTCTCCTATTTTAAATTGTTATGAATTTATGAATTAAATGAAACTGTAAAGGCGTAATACTCTCCACCGTCATATATAAGCAGCAGGTTCAATACATCGCCCCCGGCCATGCTTATGCTCTCTATGTCCCCATTCGATTTATTCCTCAACTTTGGGAAAACGGTACTCTGCCCGGTAACACCGTTGCGGCCGACAATCTTGAATCCCTGCGTTGATATGTAGCCGCATACGGTCAGGGGCAGGGCGAAATTAACTCCTGAGCCGATGCCGAGCGTATTCCTGATGTCGGTTAGACGGGGCAGGATTATGCCCGGATTCCCTTGCGTATAATTGGTTATGAAGACATAATTACCCTTGTTGTAGTCAATTACCACGCCCGAGCTGATTGCGCTCATTATGTTAGGCCTATAGCCTACCATGAAGCCGTCGAGCGAACCGTGCCCGTTACCTATGAAAGCATGGTTGTACGTCGAACCTCTAGCCGACAACAGCAAGGCTATGTTACGGCCTAATCCCCACCAGTCCGTCGTGTCTTCATTCTCAAAGCGTCCTACGCTACGCATACCGCTTGACGCGGGCATCACATTGCCGCCTATGCCGGCAAAGCACTTATGAGCGTCGTTACGGAATATCACGTATGCGTCATTATCGAACGGGTCGTTCGTCAGGCCGTTGCCGCTTATCTTGAAACCGGCAATCTTTCCGCTCTGGACGTTAATATTGTTGAAATTCCCGACATTACAGGTAACCGCCCCGCCCTTTGCCTGAAAAAGGATGTTGCCGTCCGCGTCTTTCATCTCTATCACCTCCACGCCGAGGTTTTTCACCAACGCATACTCGGCAAGGAGGATTCTTGTCGCCACCATCTCGAAATAGTCGAAGGGACGCCAGTGTGTTGTCGTTCCGTTCTCGGTAACGTCCGTCTGCGGGGCAACGGAGGAATTGCCGCTTATCGGGTAGTTCCACATATATACGTTATTCGCCCCGAGTATGAGTATATCCCCGTTCCTGAACGTCAGTCCGGCGCTCCATGCCGTTTCTTTCCTTACAAAGGGGAATGGCGTGTCGTATATGACATTGAACGTCTTTTCCGTCACCACCTTGCCTTCCACGTATGCCTTCGTATAGATGAAGTAAGGGGCCTTGCCGCTTGCTACAGCCTGGCGGAACAGGGTATTGAGATTGTAGGACGCCATACTGTGCGTGCCGAAGTAGTTGTTGATATTCGTCTTGTGTTCATCCTGAATCTCAACGTAGAACATATCGAAATTAACGGGCGTGCCGTCTTTCAACAGACGGGCAATGAGGTTTGCAGCCTTCAGCTCCGCGTATGCAGTGCATGGCACCGTGGCTCCCGTGTCCAACACTATTTCGTAGGATGCGCCGTCGTTTCCCTGTTGCCCCAGCGTTACATATTGCGCCGCCTCCACCACGCCGTTAAGCTCAAACCTTGCGAATATGGACGGGGAACTGTTGCAGGTGGCCGTGTCCGTGTAGTCATCGCCATCAAACCAGTCGTAGTCTGTCCAGGAGCCGTCGCCGTTCGTAGTGGCATAGACCGTAAGCCCGTTTGAATAGCCGAATATTACTTTTGCACCTGATACCCCCATTGTGGAGTTCCCTGTTTTCTTGTACAGCACACCGGCCAGCTTAGCGTCAACCTTCCCGTCAGAATCGACCAGATAATGCCCCTCCGTAAGTGACAGCAAGTAAACCTCTGCATCGGCTCCAGGCTTTGTCGTGCCGAATGATTGATTGGCAAGCATCACGCCTGAACCGTCATACACGATTACATTGACGGATGACACCTGTCCCTTGTATGACTTCAAATCGGCCGTGATGTCAAGACGTTCCACCACGTTGAGCGACTCGTCGTACAGTGTGGCTCCTTCCGCATCAAGAAGTTCATAATACACCCTGTCGGCAGTGAACGCGGCCATTGTGCCTCCTGTGTCCAACTTATAAAACGTGAACACCACCTGCCCCACGGGCGCGCCCGAAGCGTCCACGGGAATAGTCTCACCCGTGGAACACTTTATCCGGAAACGCCCGTATTCCGCGTCAGCTTTCAGCGTCAGTGAACCGTTTGCTTTTATCATATCTCAACGTCCGCACTTACATATATATTCATGCCGTATCCAGCACGCTCCATGTCCGCGTAAGACACCTGCGCACTGGTTGCCGTGAATGTCGCCGTGTCCTTGCCCGTCAGCGTGAAGTCCGCGCCTGTGTTGTCCTGCGTGCGCCATTCCCAGCTTGAGACGCTTACCGTCTCCCCGCTGTCCCTGCGCTTGGCCACTGGCGTTACCGTCGCCGTCTGTCCCGGTTTTACGGTATTGCCGTCAATCCCGGTAATATCGAATTGCACCTGCACGGGGTCGCTGTAGTCCGTCACCGTGCAGAATCCTGTCGCAACCACATCCGTACCCTTCTTTACCGTGCATCTTATTCTTGCCTGCCAGTCGATGTCGTCGGCGACGACTTTCTGGGTGGCCGACGTGCTTACATTGGTAAGGCTTTCATCCGTGCCGTCCGTGTCGATTATCTTCCAGTCGAATGAGTACCCCGCAAGGTCTGACACCACGCTGCCCTCATTCCACAAGGTCGCCTTCAGCGTGATTTCCCTGACGGTCTGCGTCAGCATTCCGTCGGCAATTACGAGGTCGAATGTCGAGCCCGTGCTTTTTTGGATAATCACGTCCGTGGAAACACCATCGAAGGTTATCTGGCTGCCGCCTACCTCGATTGTGCCGCTCACGCTTATTCGGTCGTTGTCGTAGCCCGACAGCGGCACGAGATTTTTCATCACCTTCAACGCAGTGACCGTCTTGCTTCCGCCGTCATAATTGGTGGTATAGGCCGTGTCACGCTTGAACACCCCTTCCATTCCCTCGTTTGTAGACAGGCCGTCGTTGCCGAATGTAAGAGTGATACCGTTGTACTTCCACGTCAGCGTCTGCGGCGTCATCATTGCACCGGTCGATGTGTTGACAAGTATCGGAACTATGGCCGGCTTCTTGTTATCCGCCAACGTCTCAAAGTCGGGAGTGAACGCCCCGGCGTCGTTGTACCGCTGTATCAGCGGCGTGTTCTCAACCCTCAGGTAGCCGTTTATGGACGTTCCGTCCATTGTCGCTATAAGTTTCAGTCCTGCCTGTACCTGCTGTGCCATGGTTACTCCTCCTCGCTTTCGTTAATTTTCTCCTTTGTGTCCGTTCCTTCTGCCTGTCCGTCAGGGGCTTCTTCTTCACCGCCTTCAGTTTCCGGGACGTTTTCTCCGCCGTCGGCAGCCGTGCCGTTGTCCGCCATGCCTTCCGTGCCTTCCTCGCTACCGGTGTCTTCCTGCTGTCCGCCGTCTGGCACCTCTTCGCCGTTGCCTCCAGCGTCAATGCCTTCGCCTGTGTCCGGCGCATTGTCATCATCTTGCATACCGTCTTCGGGCAAACTGTTTTCCGCGCCGCTGCTTATCAGTTCCTTCAGCTCCTTTGCGCTGGCTACAATCTGGCAGTCCGACACGCTCCCCAACATCTTCAGCTCGGAAACCGGCAGTATGAGCCTACCGTCAGGCATACGCTCATGGAACATACTAAGTACCTGGGCGTTTTTCACGTCCTTTTCTTCAACCAATATATACATATCACCTCCTTTTATTCAATAAGTTGGAACTATTATTATCTTCCCGTCGTCATCCGTAACAATGTTACCGCTGTCGTCCGTCAACACGGCGTGCTTTTCGTAGACGCTTACCTCAGCCCATACGCTGACTGTCGCCGAAGCGTCGAACCCGCAGTTCTTCGGGACGAACTCCACCGTCTTACCGCTGTCTATGAGCTTCTCCGACGAGCCTGTCTTTGCCGACTTCCCTTTCCACCTTATCTGGAACAGCTCGCCAGCTTGTCCGTCCGATACGGTATTCCTGTTGTCGAACAGCTCGACTTTGTAGCCTACCTTCGTCGAAAAGTCGCTTGCCACCCTTGCGCCCTTCGTCTGTATCTGCTCAGCCGTAAGGCTCGACGGCATTTCTACGTTCACGAGCGTCTCCGAAACTATTGCGTCGTCCGACGGGGTTACAGGCCTTTCCGTGTCATAATACGCAGCCCTCACCCTGAAGGAGGCAGCCTTTACCATCCGCGCGTCAAAGGTAAGGGCCTTCGTGAACACCCCGCCGTCCTTGCAGGTAATCCAGAGTTCCTCGTCCTCTGCCGTTATCTCGCGCCAGTCTCCGCCTTCCTCCTTTACTTGCCACCAGTATGCCGCGTGCGCGTCCTCAACGGCTTCACTTCCACTGTAGAGCTGTGCCGTTATGGTATGCAACCATGTTGTCTCTTTTAGCGGGTCTATCTTCCAGCTCGGAGGGCAGTCAATGGCAACCTTGTAATTCCGGCTCTCGTAGACCACGGTGTACACCTTGGCACTCATTTCCACGCGCACCGTCAGCTGCGTCCTTACATCCGTGAACTTGACAACGCAGAAAACTTGCATCGGAGTGTCGGCAGGGACATTCTTTTTTACCTTCAAGGCATTCTTAGGGAAGCCGGTCACTGTGCCGTCGCCGATTTCATAATCAGTACCTGCCGTTATCCTATTCGAGTAGTCTTTAGCAGGAACGCCGTCATACCACTCGACCGCCGTCAGCGTCTGCCGGCCTCCCTGCTTCTTCTCGGGGTCTACGACATCAACGTAAGGCATGAGTATCAGCGGCACGAGTGCCCTGTCCGGTTCGTACTCCTTGCTTTCGTTGTTGTATGTCTGCACGTTGTTGCCGCTGACGGTCTCGATGCCGTAATGCAGCGACAGAGGGTCAACGGTTGTGAATACGCTTTGTTGCTTTGTCTTGAGTGCCATGTCTTACGTGAATTTAATCTGTCCTTCTATTTTCATCATTTCTTGGGATGTTCCTCCTACGGGTATGAACACCCTGCAGGTGAACGCCGCCTCCGTGTAGTCCACCCCGAAGCCGGAGCCTACGCCGTTCTCGTTGCCGTTGTCAACGTGGATTACGTTCTTCTGCCCGTCCACGTATGCCGGCTGCCAAGTATTGTCGTCGGCAGTGTTGCCCGTATCGCGCAGCCATTCCACCTCGGCGCCGGCGGTGTTCATTATGTCGGCGGTTATCTCGATGTTGCCGTAATATATCCTTGCCGTGAGGTCGGTGTTTACGTTGCTCCGCCTGAATGCGTAGCCGTTCGACGACTCTATCTGGAGATAATAGTTCGGGTCGCCCTCCAGCATGGCCCAGTCCGTGGAGTTCCACTTAGGCTCGGCTGTCGTCCTATCTACCAAGCAGCCCCACTTGCACCCCAGGTGCCATACGGCGTGCTGCTCAAGGGTAACGAAGTTCTGGCCTGTTGAAGGGTTGCTCCATTCGTGCGTCATGTAGCGGTACGGAGTGGAACTCTGTGCCACGTCAAGGCTCCACTGCCCGCGGTCTACGATTTTTGTCACGAGTTTCCCGTTCCCGTCGAACTCGTAGAACTTGCGGGCTATCATCACGTCGGCCATAATGCCTAAATCGTCCTCTGCCACCGGTATCTGCTCCATCTCCTTAGTCTTAGGCAGCTTGCCGATGACGACGCCGTAGTTCCAGTCCTCCAGTATCGGCTTGAACACGTTGACGAGGAACATTATCCTGCCCTCGCTCGACGACAGCAGCCAGCTCTGCGCACGTTCGTTCGTTTCCCCGGCCTCCGTGTCGGGAATGGTGGCGTTGCCGCGCCTTGTAAGGTTGTAGCCAGCTATCGGGGCGTAGTTCTTGCCGCCCGGCACCTCGTTGTCAGGATACAGCACCACGGTTATTGCATTGTCCGTGGCATTGACCGCCAGCACGCGCATCCAGCTTGTATAGTAGTCCGTGCCGCCGGTGTACAGGGTGTTCACGATTGAAAAACACACGTCGTTCTCCTGGAACTTCGTGAAGTCGAACTCCGTGCGCTTCTCAATCCACAGTTTATATGTACTGTCTCCGAGGCCGTCTACCTGTGCTATCTTGCCGATTTCGCTGAAGGAGTAATCCGAGGCCATGCCCTGTATCTGGTTGATGATGAGGTCCATCACCGTCATGGAGCCTCTCACCTCCAGCCTGCCCGTCTGTATGCGTCCGTCCGCAGTTATACCCGTACCCTTGCCCGCCAGCATTGAGTCGATGAACTCGCCGACCTCAATGCCGCCGAGGAACTTGACAAGGAAGTTGGTCGCGTCCTGGGCATCCTTGCGCAGAAGTGTTCCGAGGGAGCGCAGGGCCGACAGCACGTTGTACTCCGTCGGCCTGTCCGTGTCGCCGGTCTTCAGCACCTTCGGGAAGTTTCCAACGGCCGTCTTCATGTAGCTTTTCGCATCATCTATGCTGTCGTTTATGGCCTCGAGCGTGCCTGTTGACCTCGTATCGCATATCTCGATGTCCATCTGTGATGGCAGGTTTACCTTGCGCGTTATCTTCGTTATGCGGCTACTCCTGAAACCCGTGTTCGGGAAATACCTGCTGCTTTCCAGCCTTACCCGGCGCCCGAGGTACAGTTCTATGCCCTTGCCCTCGATGTATACGTGGTCCGTCGGGCCTTTGTACCGTGCCGCGTCCGTGGCGTTTTCCGCATTGTACCTGTCCACCGCTTCCTTGAACTCCTGTTCCGCCGCGGGATAGTATTCGTCAGGCATCCTGATGTTCCACGGTATGTACTTGTCGCCGGCTTTCGGGCAAAGCGTACCGTTGGGCAGCTGCGTGCCGTCCCCGTATGGCCATACGGTTATAATCTCGAATTCGCCGGTGTCCGCATGCCAGTTCGCCTCGAAGTAATAAGTACCGTCCTCCTCGTTGCCCAGGCCGGCAAGTTCCGAGCCTTCTTGGAAAGACACCCGCATAACCTTCCCCGCCATCAGGTATTCATCCGGGTCGAAAGGCAGCGCCGCGTCCTTGAAATACCACACCGTGAACGGCTCGCCGTCCTCACCGGTCACTTCCTCGCTGCGCACCGAACCCACCGTACCCGTGTACTTCGGGTAGATGTCCTTGAACGCAGCCTCCTCGAAACGGTGCCACACGCCGTACTTCTCCACGTTGACGTCCACGTGCTTAGCACCGTCCGGCAGCCGCAGTCTCGTATGCCCGTATTTTTCCGGGTCTATGTTCCTTGTACTGCCAAGTGGGTACAAGCGCGTGTATATCTTGGCGTTGTCGGCCGTGTCGCAGCTTATGCCGGTAAGTCCCTTCCCGTAGCCCAGCGTGACTTCCTCGCCACGCTCGCAGCGGCTTAGGTTGAGCGTCAGCCCGTCAAACCACCATTCCGCCTTGACGCCGGCGGCATCGGCCAGCTCTTTAAGCGCGTCGCCGCAATACTTTCCGTCATAGTCGATTACGACGTTCCCTGTGCCCACGGCCTCGCCCGCCTCGAACCTGACGCATCCGTCCATGCCCTCGTTCAGGCTCTTCACTATAAGGGCCAAGTGCTCACTTGGCGGCGCGGTCAACGTAAATACGGGCTCGTCCGCGCCGTCAGTGTCGTTCAGCACCAGGAAGCGCTGCAGTAGGCTCTCGATGCCGTAGAGCTTCACGTCGTACTTCCATTCGGCGGTGCTTACCTGCTCCGGATTGTACCGCTCCATGAGCCAGTAGCGTTCGCCCATGAACTCGGCGTAGTCGTTCACCTCCAGCGCGACGTGTCCGTACAGCGTGAAGGACAGGGTGAGCACGTTCTCGCCCTGCAGCTCCTTCGCCTGCGTCGAGTTGTCGTCGCATGGAACCTGAACCTTTGCGGTGCCGTCGCTTCCGTATATCGTTATCATAATGCCGTTCTAACCGTGTTTTAATTTCTTTCAAATGACCGGTACCGGTTCCCTGAAGGTTACGTAGAACCGGCTGGCCTGTTTCCCTGCCTGCCAGAGGTAGGTCAGGGGTTCGTAGTCGCTGCTTTCCTTGTAGAACACGTGCAGCGTCATGCCTATGTCGGGGAAGTTGATGTCCAGCCATCCGTCCTCGCCATGTTTCAGGAACGAGATGAACGCCTTGTACCGTGACAGCCACTCCTCCCGCGTGTCTGCGTACAGGGCGAAGTACAGCTTCACGTCCCGCGCCTGGTTCCTCACGTCCAGCGCGGAAGAGTATTTCTCGCCGTCCTCCTCCCGGATGTCAACCGCCACGTGGGTCTTGGTCTTCGCCGGGGCCATGATGGCCTTCAGGTTGTTCCTGTCGCCACGTTTCTTCTCCACCAGGAAAGCGCCGTATGCCTTCCAGATGTCCGTGCCGTTGATGAGCACCTTGCCTCCGAGTATCGCGTCCATTGCCATAGTCACTTCATTTTAAGTCCGTCACGTATGATTTTCTTGATATCCTCCTTTATCTCGCCCAGATGCTTTGCGCTGTTCCCGGTGTTCTCCTCGATGCGCCGCAGGCTGTCGACCGCCACTCCCATTTGTTCGCTTACGTCGCTCATCTTCTCGTCCATGCTCGACCAGTGCATCAGGCCGGAAGTGAACATTCCCTCCAGTTTCGTTCCCTGTTCCTGGCTCATGGCGTCGAAGCTGCCGGATTTGCCGCTCTGGGTAGTACCTGACCCGTTGTCGCCGGTATAGCCGGTCGCTTCGGCCAGCTTGTCGCGCAGGGCCACGGCTTCCTCCACGATGTCCCGGTAGCTGTCAGTCAACGAGCCGATTTCATCCTGGCTCAGGTCGTTGTCCTTCATGGCTTCGGCGAAGTCGTCGTACCATGCCTGCAGCCGTTCCTTGTATTCCTCACCGATTTGGTTGCTCAGGATGGCCCGCATGAAGTACTCGCCGACATTCCCGGCTATCTCCTCCGCGCTCGCGTCCATGTCCATCAGCGTGTCGATAAAGCTGTCATACAGGCTGTCGAAGGAGATTTGCGTCAGGCTCTCGTTAAGCTGTTCCTCCAGCTCCTCCAGCTTGCCCGCCTGGTCGATGTAGTCGTCCAGCTTTTCCGTAAGCCGGCCGCCGTAGCCGCCCTTGCCCGTATCCTGTATCTGTTTCCACATATCCACATTCGAGCGCAGGACTTTCATCTCTTCGGGGGACAAGTCCCAGAGGTCGCCGTTCCAGGTGCGGCCGATCTGCTCGCTCAAACGGTCTATCTGTTCCTGCGAGAAGCCGCCCCAATAATAGTTCCATGAATGGTGTGAACCGTGGTAGCCGGCCTGCGCCATGGCGATGTCCAGGTAGTTCCGGTTCGTTTCCGCCTGGTAGTCATAGGCCTGTTGGTAGGCGGCTACGCTTCGGGTTCCCTCGCCGCCTTTTATAGTGTCGGTCAAGTCCTCGATACTCTGCCGCAGAGCCTCGTTCCGGTCGGCCAGCCGGTCGATGGTGGCTTGCACCTCCTTTGCGTTGCTCGAACTGAGCCAGGACGAAAAGCCGCCGAAGGTTATCGTGTCGAATATGCCGCCTATGCCGTCAACCACGGACTGCAAGGGCTTCGTTATTATACCGCCGCTGAATATGTCGTCAAGTATGCCGTTTACGGAGCCGAGCACCGTGTCGGCAAGGCTGGAGACAATGCCGCCAACACCGCCTTGCGCCAGGATGTCAAGAATGCTTAATATGGCGGATATTATCTCCCCTGCAAGCCCGGAGTCGCCAAGGGCCTCGGTCAGCGCCTGTGCGGCCTTGCTGTCCTCGCCGAGCAGCGACTGGAAGCCTTTTGCGATGGCGTTGCCGGCATTCTTGGCCAGCTCCCCTCCGCTGAACAGCCTGTCAAGCTGCATGACGCCGTCGCCTATGCCTTGGAGGCTTCCCGACGAAAGGCCCTGCAGTCCGCTTGCAAGGCTCTCGAACATACTTTTGGCTTGTGCGGCCGAAGAGTTGAGGTCGGTTGTGGTTTGTTGGACTTCCGTTCCAAATGTTTTTACCTGCTCGGACGCTGCCGTATAAGCGGATTTCGTTTCCTCGACAGCCGCTTGCGTGGCCTGTATCAGGCCGCTGTTGCCGGTCCTGATGGCTGCATCATGGGCTTTTTGGGCGTTCACGTAGTCGTTCTCGGCCTTCTTCGCGTTTTCAACGGCCCTTGCGTAGTCCTGCATGGCTTGCTGGTAGGCCTTGATGTCGTCAGACACGCGCTTGAATATGTCGCTGTCCCATGCCGCGTTTGACTGTTCCAGCTTGTCGATCAGCTCGTAAAGTGTCTTCTGGTCTTCAAGTCCCGTCTGCCTGAACGTGTCGCTTTGCGCTATCTGCCGGAGCCTGTCTATCGTGGGCTGCAGCTGTTCCTTGAACATCGTGCCGAAGTCGCCGAACACGCTGCCCCAGTCGATTTGCTGCCTGATGGCGTTTATCTCGACCTGCTGTAACGAGCGGTCGCGCTCCGCCGTGAGCGACAGGCGCTCGCCATCATTCTGCGCGTTCCTTATCTTTTCCGCGTATTCCTCTGCTATGGCCAGCTTCTGCTGCTGGTAGGTGCCATATTCCTTGAGGTAATTCCGCATGGCCCGTGCTTCCGAGGCGTACACTTCCTGTGTCCTGCTTTCCTGCTCCTTTGCTGCATTGTCGCGTGCCTTTTGCAGCGCATCCGCCTGCCCGTCCGTCAGGCCGTCCGCGCCAAGCCCGGAAAGTCCGGCCTCCTTGTTCTTTTTCCTGAACTCGGCCTCCTGCCTGTCTATCTCTGCAATGCGTTGTTTATAGTCGTTGTCGATTTCGGCCAGTTTCTTCTGCGTGCCGTCTTGCATCAGGGTTGTCTCGTCGTCCTGGTTCTGACGCTGCAGGGTGAGCAAGTCCTTGTCAAGGTCTTCACGGGCCTTCAGGCGTTCCTTGCCGATACGCTCTTCTTCTTTTGCGCGTCTCTCGGCCTCACGCGCCGCTTCCTTCCTGTCCTGCTCGTAGGATGCGCCCTGCGTGGTCTTTTCCACTGCGGACTGGCGTTTCAGGATTTCATCTTCATAGTCCTGCATGGTGGCCTCGTTGCGCTTGTAGTTCTCGTTATGGTGACGCCAGCGCTCTTCACGTTGGTTGAACAGTGCGATAGTATTTTTATCCGGGCCTTGGGTCTTCAGCAGTTCGTTCCATTCGTCAGCGTATTCGCTTCTCCATACAATACCTTCATCGTCCATCAGTTCTCGAAGCTGCCGGCGTCTTTCTTCCCTTTGTTGGGCGGCATTGTACGCTCCCCTGTTCCTTTGCATATAGTTGAAATCGGCCTGCGAGCCGCGCAGCTCGTCCACGTTCTTTGACGCGAGGTCTTCCAACCGTTCCTGATAAGCCCTCGCATAGGCGGCGGACATGATGTCCTGCGTCAGTTGTCTGTACGCGGCGGAGGCGTTGCCCGCCAATATGGCCTCTTGGGACAGACTGCCGAAATAAGCCGGGTACTGCGACTGCAGTTCCTTGACCGCCGCCGTCCTGTCACGCATCGATGCGTTGGCGTTCTGGGTCATGGCGTAGAGTACGCGAAGCCCCGCCGTCTCCTTTGCTGCGGATGTCCTTGCGTCGGCCATCGACTTGTTCAGCCTCTCCTGCTCGCGCCGTGTTTCCTCCAAGGCGTCCTTTGACTTGAACAGGCTGCCCACCCAGCTTGCAATCTCCTTACCGTACATGGACAGCACGGTAATGGCCACCATCAGGGCGGTCTGCCATGAGAATATTGACGATATGAGCTGCCGCCATACCGGTACGGTGCTTTGGCCTGAGGCCTTCAGTTCCTCGTTGGCCGCCTTGGCGCGCTTTATCTCGTCTGTCAATACGGGTAGGTTGTTGCTTATGGCCAGAAAGAACATATTTAGTCCCATAGTGGCCGCAGGGAGTTCCCTCGCTATCTGCTGGACGCTCATGTGCAGCCCGTTGTATTGTCGGCCGGCTTGTGTCGCACCGGTCGGGACGGTATCCGTATTCTCCGCCGTCTCGTCAAGCAGCCGCAGCTGTTCCTGAAGCTCCTTTATCTTCGATTTCAGGGCTTCCATCGCGGATATGTTCTTGCTTTGGTCGAGGTCGGGAACCGCGGTCTCGGCGGTTTTCTTCATTTCGGCGAGCTGCGTATTAAGTGCGGCTATGGCCGTGCTGAGGATACGCACGCGCTCGTCCGTGCCGGACGCCTTACCCATCAGCGCATCCAGCTTGTGCTGCATGGTCTCCAGCCCCGCACTCATGCGGTCTTTCAGCAGTATCTCTATTTCTACAGGTTTCGCCATCGTTTACGTCGTTTTCACTACCGTCGTTTTTTTCCCGTATAGTCTATTTCTTCAGGTTGCTCTGGAAAAATCCTACTATTTCGTTTGCCTCGTCCTCCGCACTCTTACCGCCGTTCTTCTTGCGCACGTAGCGCGGCGCGTCGGCAAGCATCATGATGAGGGTCTGGTAGTTCACGCCTTCCAGGATGTAGTCTACGCTCCATCCTGTGGCATTCGCTATCTGCCAGACAAAGCCGAAGGGGCTATGGGAAGGCTCGTAGACCGTCTTTAACTCCCCTTCTTTTCTTGGCTCAGCCTCAGCTTCATCGGGTTCGTCATCCCGGCTGATCTGATAATACTCGTAAAAGGGTCGGTGCCCAGCAGGAACACGAAGTTGCGCATCGCCGCGTCCATGTAGGCCGGCTCCATGAAGTGGCGCACCCACCAGGCGGTCAGCCCCACCAGCAGGTGGCGGCTCCACCAGCCGCGGCACAGGGTGTAGGCGATTATCCGGCTCACGGCCTTGCCGTGCGCGGCGATGAAGGCCATCTCCTCGTCCTTGGTGAACTTCTTCATCTCGTCTGCCGTCACGCCCAGCGACAGATAGACTCTCGCCAGCCGTATCAGTCCGCCCAGTCGGGGGCGGCGCATCACCACGCGCAGCTTCAGGGGCTTCTTAACCAGCGGGATGCGCAGTTCCTTCAAGGGGACGGACACTCCCCTGTCCAACAGGGCGGCCGTCCCCTCGGCTTGCACCAGACGTTCCGTTGACTTGTCCATACGTTACTCTGACGGCGTGTCGTTGATTTCGTAGGGAGCGGTGTCCGGCTCTTCGGGCTTGTTCACCTTCAGCTGGCATTCCAGCTTGGATACCTCCGTCAGCGTCAGCTTGCCGCCCAGGTTGGCCATGATGGTGCCGTTGGGTATCTTCATCGTCTGGCCGCTCACGAACTGGATCTCCCACGGGCCGCGCAGCTCCACGAGGTCGGTCGGGGCCTTCCAGCCGGTGTAGCTGCCCGTGCTGCCCACCAGCGTGCCGCCAAGCACGGCCTGGATGTTCTCATAGTCCAGCTGGATGAGGTTGAACGTCGGCGCGATGGTCGCGTTCTTGTTGGCCAGTGTCAGCACCGGAGCGTCAGGTACCTGCTCGGCTTCCACGTCCGTACTCTCCGGCTTAGTGCCGCCCCAGTCCCAGCTGCCCTTCTCGATGTAGCCGATTTCCTTGCTGTTGAACTTTACAACGGCTATGCCGTATATGAATTTCTTAGTTGCCATCTTTCTTTCGTTTTTGGATGAATATTGTGATTAAAATCCCTGCCAGTATTCCAGCCCCGAAACCGTAGAAAAAGATTTTAACGGGGTTCGAACGCTGTTTTATTTCCTCTTCGTACAGACCAGCCATCTCCTCGTAGCGTTCCTGCCACACGGAGGATGTCCGCTCGTAGTATTCCACCAGGAGCTGCAGGCTGTCGCAGCTCGCATACACTGTTATCACGTCCCTGTCGCGGCTCACCGAAACATTGGCCTGCCCGCTCTTGCCGCTGTACTGCGCCTGCGGAGGAAGCCTCAGGAGGCTGTCAGCCGGTATCGCCAGCCTCACCTCCGACTTCGGTACCGTCTCCGTTCGCACCAGGCGGACTTCGCTCCTCATGCTGTCCGCCCGGCCCGTCGCCGTTTCCGTCCGTGCCGTTTCCCGCGCTGTCTTTCGGGTGCTCGCGCACCCCGCGAAGCACAGGGCAATCGTCATGATGCTTGCAAGAATTGGCAGTGTCAATGGCCTTGCGAAGGCGTGCCATCTCGCGTTTCGTCGCCTGAAGGTCTTTCCTCGTCGCATTGAGTTCGTCCTTTAAGGGTTCAACGATGTTGTCCACAAGTATCCGGGTGGCGTGCTCAGCGTTGTCAATCCGCACCGTTTCGGCGTCCGCCTTCGCCTTCTCGGCTTCCGCGTTGGCCTTGCGCACCGTCGCACGGAGCGTCACAATGCCAATCACGGTAGCCAGAAGTGAGCCACCCAGTACGAAATTGAGAATTTCACTGAGTTCCATGAGATTACTTGTTTTATGTCTCGCTTATGCTTTTGACTCGGATTTCTTGGCTATCAATCCTATAAGCCATTGCACTAACCCCGTGTCGGCGATGCCGTTCGCCACAAGCAAGGCACCGAGACCGTAAAGCAGGGCGATATACCATTCCACATCAGCCACAAATCCTGCGTCCAGCCAACACAACAGCATGGCTGCCGCCAAGCCGACCGTCCAGCTTATTATCTGCGTTACCAGTCCTTCCATTTTCGGGAACAAGGCCTTGATGCCTTCCGTCAGCAACACCACGCAACCGGCGAATCCGGCAAAGGTGGCAATCATACTGTCATAGTCCATACTTGTGGAAACATCACCCGTCTGGGCGAACGAGGCTGACACAATTCCGATCGTCAGCGCAAAAAATAAAATCAGTCTTTTCATTTGTTTCTCGTTTATTTGTTTATGCCTATTTCTTTCAGCCATGCCTGTACGTCAAACGAAGGACAGGCTTTCGCGGCCAATTGATTGTGCCCAACAACCGGGATGGAGGGGAAACGCCGGTGAAAGTCTTTCACATAGGCTTCCATCGCTTGCTTCTGCGCCGGTGTACGGGTGTCCTTGGGGGTCTTGCCGTCAGCGGCAACGCCGCCGACGTACACAACGTGCCGGGATGTGGTGTTGTACCCTTTTGCCCCGTTGGTAATCTCCCAGGGATCCACCTGTGCGTCCTCGTTGTTGTCCACCAGGCGTTCCACCTTTCCGTCCAGGTGTATCATGTCGGTATAGCCGACCTGCTTCCACCCGCGGCCACCCTTGCTCACCGGGTCGGTGTGCCAGTGGCGGATGTCCGCCGCGCTCACTTCGCGGCCTTCAGGAGTGGCCGTGCAGTGTAATACCAAACGTTTCAACAGTGCCATAGTTTACTCACTTTTGGCCGTTTGGGTTATCGTTATCTTCGCCGTCTTGCTGTTGTTGGACTGCAAGGTCAATGTCAGGGTTCCGCTTTTCTGCTCACCTTCATTGGCTTCTGCCGAAATAGTCACGGTATTGCCCTTCTTGCTTACGCTGAAGCCCTCAGGGGCTGCACCCACTGTATATGCACCACTCGCAGTAACTGTCACGTTCTTGCTGCCACCCTCGGCCGGGATTGTCACGGTAGTCGGGTCTGCCGTGATGCTGCCGTCCGACGATGCTTGATAGCCGCTGCGGATTGCCACACCGGCATCCGCTTTCTTGAACATGCAGATGAAGTAGTGCCTGAAGTTGATCTTGTTGCGCTGGTATTCCGGGTCGGTCGATGCCTCGCTGTAATACATCTTGGTAGAGCCGGTGGCCTTGAACACACGCGGTACATAGAAGGCGAACGAGCATTGGAATTCCCCGGCTTCGGCCAAGGCACCGACAGCTTTCTTCTTGCCGGCAACGGTATAGAGCGGAGTATTCCCGAACTCATAGATGTCGAAACCGTACAGGCGGCCTATCCGGCCTTCCGTCTGGTTCAGGTTGTACTGCTCCTTGAACTTCTGGTCTGCCATCAACAAATCGTTTACATGGTCACTGCACAATACCAGACGACGCTTGTCTGCCGGTACACGCAACTTGTCCAATGCGGCTTTCAGGCGCACGATGTCACCAGGCACAAGGCGCAGACGGCCCGTTTCGGCATCACGCTCGCCGGTCGTTACCAATACCGGAGTGGTGTCCGTATTTTCCGTAGGGCACAGCGCATGGGCTGCCTTCGCAAACTTGGCGTCATTGATGGCATTCGAATGGCTCTCCTTCACACGGCTCATCTTGTCGTAGCTGATGGCATACAGCTCATCATCCGTGATGGGGGTCACCTTCGTCTGGAACTTGTCAAGCTCGATGGCGATGTCCGCATCGTCCAAAGCCTGCAACGGGATTGGGTAGGTCGTGTTGTTAATCAGCACTTCCGGGTCAACTCCCACCTCTACCAGGTGGATGATGTCATTGTTCACTAAGGACGAGCTGTCAGGTATGCCGTCTAGCCACGTGCCTTCCAGCAGACCGCGCAGGGCCTTCACCAGCTCGCCCGTCCAGATTTCTTTATACACTCCGGCACGCAGCACGCCTTGGGGCATGGCACCACCGAACAGGACGGCCACGGTATTCATGCCGGCCGCACCGATGGCCGGAGAAATGCCGGCCGCCATTGCCAGCAAGCCGCCTGTCATGCAGTTGAACAGGACGGCAGCCAACACCATCATGATTTTCTTGTTCATTGTCATTGTCTTTATCAGGTTTCACATTCAGATTTCACACTCCATGCCGTACTCCGCCTTGTACAGGCGCTTGTATTCGTCCGGCTGTTTCTCTCGCATCTCTTCCAGCTTCTCGGAAGGAACCTCGCTCAGTTTCTTGTAGGTAAACGTGGTTGTGGCAGGAGCACCTCCCTGATGGCCGACGACCGCACTCAGCTTCACCTGCGGCGACATGGCACCGAAAGTGCTTTCCAGATCTTCCACTCCGATTTTCTTGCCAAGCTCGATGAACTGCTGTTTCTTGTCCTCGCCGATACGCTTTTCCGCGATGGCCTTTTCCACCGCCGCCGTGATACGTCCGAGCTGTAGCGTCTCGTTTTCTTTGCGGAGCTTGTCCGCATCTTCCTTGGAGGCTTTCAGTTCCGCGAGCTTCGCACTGATGGCCGCCTCGTCAGCCGTTTCCGGCAGGCCCAACTGGAGGGCCAGCATTTTCTGATCCATAACTTTTTGTTTTTGTGGTTTGTTGTTCAACAATGGCAGGAGGCATTCGCCGTCCTTGCCGAGATTTATCACTGTGCCGTCCCTTTTCAGGACGATGGCATCGTCATTGGCTCCTATGTCCACCAGCGACACCTCGAACAGCTTGCTCTTCGTCACCGTCGGCCGGGTCTGCCCCTGCACGAGGTGCTCCTTCGCATCACTCAGTTCCAGTATGTCTATCCCGGCACTGACCATGCGCAGACTGCCAAACTCATACTGTTTCTTGCACCGCTTCGACAGCTCGCTGGCCTCATCAAAGACCAGCTCGCCGGTCACTTCGCCGTTCTCGGACTTCAGGTCTTTCACATAGCCGATTACGTTGCCGCGCTCGTGCATGTAAAGCAGCACGGGATTCCGGCAGTACTGCTCCACGTTCATGCCTGCGGTCAGCACACGGGAGCCGTAGCTGTTCAGGCTGTCGTTTGAAATTCTTACTCGTCTTGCACTCATTTCGTCTTCGCGTTTTGCGTTTTACGCTGCAACTGTCGTGCAAGTGAGGGCAGAGCCAAACTCGTTTGGATTATGCCGAACGCAGCCGACAGTCGCTGTTTTTGACTGCAATATTACACAGCAAAGGGCTGGCCGCCAAAAAAGTGTGAAACGGTTGCACACTTCTATGCAACCGTTTCCTATCTTTTTGGCGTTCAGCCCGAAACGCCGCAACTTTGCCATAAGATACGCACGCATTCAAGATTTTACCAGATATGAAGAAAGCAGATATTGAAAAGAAGAAGTCACTCGGCAGGGCGTTGTACCTTTCTGGGATGGAGCAAACCGAGATTGCCGACAAGATAGGCATATCGCGCGTCACCGTCTCCAAATGGTGTTCCGCCGAGGGATGGAAGGAGGCGAGGGCGGCCAAGAGCATCACACGCCCGGAACTGGTCAACAAGCTGTTGCTGACCATTGACAAGCTCATAGAACAAGTAAACGCATCCGAGGACGCCAACCTCATCGCCGGGCTCGGCGACAAACTGGCTAAACTATCGTCGGTCATCGAGAAGCTCGACAAGAAGGCCAACGTGGTGGATGCCATCGAGGTGTTCATGGCCTTTTCCAAATGGTTGGAGCACAGGGCGCAGACCGACCCCGAACTCACACCCGACCTTATCAAGGCAATCAACAAGTACCAGGACAAGTATATCGTCGAAAGCATGGGCACGAGCCTGGGGAGGTGACGCATGGCGACACAGGCTGAAATCAAACAGAGGTACGCGGAGTGGCAGGAACACTGCAAACGCATCCAGTCCATCACGGACACCGCGCTGCTGGCAAGGGAAACGACGGCCGAAAAGGACAGGCGCATACGGCGCCTGCAAAAGGAGTATGCCGCGTTCTGCGAATACTACTTCCCGCACTTCCTGCAACTGCACGACAAGGTGACGGGCGAGGTCGTCCGCACCATACACAACGCGCCGTTCCACAACACGGCAGCCGCCAAGGTCAAGAACACCCCGAATCTAAAGGCGGTATTCAAGTGGCCGCGCGGCCATGCCAAGTCTACCCATTTCGACATCTTCATGCCGCTCTGGCTGATGTTCCAGCCCAAGCGGCTCATCAACTTCATGGTGGTCGTCGGAAAAAGCGAGGACAGCGCCATACGCCTGCTCTCGGACATACAGGCGGAACTGGAATTCAACCAAAGGCTCATCGCCGATTTCGGAGAGCAGAAAAGCGTGGGCGACTGGCAGGAAGGGGAGTTCACGGCACAGTCCGGAGTCAAGTTCCTGGCCTGCGGACGCGGACAGTCGCCACGCGGCCTGCGCGAACGTGAAGCGCGACCGGATTACATTGTAATCGACGACCTGGACGATGATGAGCTCTGCCGCAACGAGAAACGTGTCAAAGACCTTACCGATTGGGTGAAAGAGGCGCTTTTCGGTGCACTGGACGTGGGGCGCGGACGCTTCATCATGGTAGGAAACCTCATCTCCAAAACCTCCGTGCTGGCCAACATCGCCGCCACCAAAGGAGTATATGTGTCGGAAATCAAGGCGGTCGACCGCGACGGCAATCCCGTGTGGAAGGAAAAGTGGACGAAGGAGGAAGCACAGGAGTACCGCGACTTCGTAGGCTACCGGGCATGGGAAAAGGAGATGATGCACAACCCCATCAAGGACGGCACCATCTTCCGCCACGACTGGATACGCTTCAAGAAAGTGCTGCCGCTCGAAAAGTACGACCTGCTCGTGTGCTACACCGACCCCTCGTTCAAGTCCACCACGGCCAACGACTACAAGGCTTCACGCTTTTGGGGAAAGACAGGCTCCGAACTCCACCTTCTCGACTGCTATGTCCGGCAGGACACCGTGACCGGCATGGTACGGTGGCTCTATGACCTGCATGAACGCACGCGTGACAGGGCAGCCGTCCTCTTTTTCATGGAAGCGAACTTCATGCAGGACATCATCCTGGACGAGTTCACCGAGGAGGGCAACCGCCGTGGCTACCAGTTGCCCATCATGCCGGACATGCGCAAGAAGCCGGAGAAACTCCAGCGCATCGAGGCCGTTTCGCCCTTGTGGGAACGCGGTTTCGTGTTCTACAATGAAGCATTGAAGGACACTCCGGACATGCAGGTCGGTATCGAGCAGACGCTTGCCCTTGAACGCGGCAGCCGTGTCCACGATGATGCGCCGGACGCAGACGAGGGCGCCATCTGGATACTCCAGAAGCATACAAGACAACAGATTTACAAACCGAGGCTTGGCATGAGGCGCCATTCCTCAAAAAACAGCTGGTAATATGTTCAGACTGATAAAGGATTTGATTTTCGCATGGCGGTACAAGCGTGCCGTGAAAAAGGCCGTGAAACTTTCAACGCTCCACGGCATGAAGTTTTATGTGGTTTACCTGAACGGCGGCCTGAAGGTCGTGCCCAAGAAGGCCATCAAGGAATTGGTGGCACGCCGCCGATTCCGCAAGGGGGTGACCGTGCAGGACATAGAAAAACGCGCCCTTTTCGTGACGCATTAAAGAAAGGGGGTGCTTATGTTCATTACAGACGAGGATTACAAGGTGGTTATCGGCGACCAGGCTCTGAAAGTTATCTCGCAGGTCAGCACGGAAAACCGGGCCAACGCCGAGATGGAGGCGCAGGAGGAAATGGCCGGATACCTGCGCCCGAAATATGACTGCGCGGCCATGTTCGCCGCAGATGGTGACGCGCGCAACCGGCTCGTGGTCATGTACTGCTGCGACATCGCGCTCTACCACATGGCTGCATCCCTGCCGCAGAAGATGGGCATGGAGATACGCAAGGAACGTTACGAAAGAGCCGTCAAGTGGCTGGAGGGCGTGCAGGCCGGGAAGATTGTACCGGATCTGCCGGTTGTCCTGGACGAGGACGGGCAGCCGGTAAGCGGCACGTTCATTTACGGGTGCCAGAAGAAACAACGCTATAACTGGTAGGCTTATGGGAATATGGAAAGACATAAGGCAGTATTTCGCCGGCCATGACGACCGGATGCTGCATACGAGATACGGAGACTTCAATCTCGCAAAGGAAGGCGACCGCAGGAAAGTGCGGAAGATGGTAGTCAACCTGCAGCGCACGACCGACGCGCTGACGCGGAAGGACATACAGGACTGGCGCTACGCCTGGCAGCTGGCCATCAACGTGGACAGCCCGAACCGCAAGCCGCTTTACGATATCTACCGGGACGTGGACGCTGACCTGCACCTGTCCGGCTGCATCGAACAGCGCAAGGGGTTCGTCATGTCGCGCTCGTTCAAGATTGTCGGCGCGGACGGCAAGGAGGTGGAGGACGCGGCACACTATTTCAACCAGGCATGGTTCCGACAGCTGATGAAGCTGTCGCTCGATTCCGTCTATTGGGGTCACTCGCTCATAGAACTCGGCGACATAGTCACCGACGGGGACGGCTGCATCTGCTACGACGGGGTGAAGCTCATACCGCGCAAGCATGTCATACCCGAATACGGACGGGTCGTAACCGACCTCGGACAGGATTGGACGACCGGGCTGGAATACCGCCGTGCCCCGTTTACGGACTGGCTCATTGAAGCCGGACAGCCTGACGACCTCGGGCTGTTCCTCAAGGCCGCCACGCAGACCATCCCGAAGAAGAACGCCCTGGCGTTCTGGGATACGTTCGCGGAGATTTTCGGCATGCCCATGCGCATCGCCAAGACCACCACGCGCGACGAAAAGGAGCTGGCCAAGATGGAAAAGATGATGGACAGCATGGGGGCGAGCCTCTGGGGCGTGTTCCAGGAGGGCACGGAAATCGAAGTAGTGGAAAGCACCAAGGGCGACGCTTTCAACGTGTACGACAAGCGCGTGGACAGGGCGAATTCCGAGCTCTCCAAGCTCATCATCGGACAGACCATGACCATCGAGGACGGCTCCAGCCTGTCACAGTCGCAGACGCATCTCGAGGTGTTCGAGAACCTCGTGGAAAGCGACCGCACCATGCTGGCCGACATCGTGAACAACCAGCTCATTCCGCGCATGGCAAAGCACGGATTCCCGGTCAAGGGCCTCCGTTTTGAATGGGACGATTCGGTGGACTATACACCTGAACAGCAGGTGGCATTCGAGAAGATGGTGTCAGACCGCTATGAGGTCGACCCGAAGTACTTTGCGGAGAAGTACAACATGCCGGTCGGAGAAAGGCGTGCCATACAGGTTCCGGCCGGCAAGGAAGAGGAGGATGGCAGCAAACGGCAAAAAAACGCACGGCATTTTTTCGACTGAGCCCCGATGACTATTCGGGGCTGCACAGCCGTTATGCCGCCCTGCTCTGCAACCGCCTTGAACTGGATGCCGGCGACCGCATCGACAAGAAACTCCGTGAAAAGTTGGAAGCCACATTCAGGGGTATGATGTCGGCACTCTACAAAGAGGAAGGTGCGTCGCTCCGCATCGGCATACTGGCAGAACATAGCGCGCAGGAGTTTATCAAGGCACATTCGGACACGCTCGACTCGTCGTTCGCCACGGTCGGGATGTCTGATGTTATGCGCCGTCGCCTGCAACGCTCCAACTATGTTTTCTCCGGCATGAAAGCGTTCCACGAGCTGAACGAGGCGTTCCCCTCCCTGCTGGATGAGAACGGCAATAAAAAGACGTTCGAACGGTTCTTGAAGGATGTGCAGAGCATCGACGCCACCTACAACTCCAACTACCTGCGCTCGGAATTCAACTTTGTACAAGCATCCGCGGAAATGGCGGCCAAATGGGAAGGATTCATGCAGGACGGCGACCGCTACTACCTACAGTACCGCACGGCGGGCGACGGCAAGGTGCGCCCGGAACACGCCGCGCTCCACGGCGTGACGCTGCCGATTACGGATTCCTTCTGGGAAGAATACTATCCGCCCAATGGATGGAACTGTCGCTGCACTGTCGTGCAGGTACGCAAGTCGCGTTACCCGGCCACGCCGCACAACGAAGCGATGGCACTCGGCGAGGAAGCCCTGCAGCGTGATACGAAAGGGATGTTCCGCTTCAACCCGGGCAAGCAGGAAAAGGCTGTGCCGGACTACAATCCCTACACCATCAGCCGGTGCCGGGATTGCGACATCGCCAAAGGAAAGGCAAAGCTCGCCAAAGCGTTCATCCCGGACAACGAACTGTGCCAGGCATGCCAGCTGCTGCAGAAGTGCGTGGCCGACAAGACCAAATCAGAAAGAGCCATTGAACGGACGCACTACCTCCATACGATGGAACCGCTGCTGAAGAAGTCCGTGACGCTCAGTACAGAAGGGAAGGACATCCGGGTAGGCTTCACCACCTATGGCAACAAGCACCTGTTCAGCGACACATTCGGGCGTTCGTCTGTCCTGACCAAGGACGACCTGGCCACCCTTGACAAGGTATTAGAAACTGCCATATTCATCGGCTCGTCATCGCTGACACACCAGCGCAACGACGGCATCGACCGTTTCTTCTACTATGAAGCAACCGTCAGGGAACAAAAGGTAAGACTGAATGTGGCAAAACAGGTCTATCGGCGACCGACAGGACAGATTGAAACAAGGTTTTTCCTTTATTCAATAAACGACATATAAAAAGAGCACCCGGGGCGGCTATTAGGACTCAAACGCCAGTACGCCATTCCCTGAATGCTCTTAATGCTTTTACACTTCAGGCGGAGCTTAGGACTAAAATGCCAGGTTTCCATTCCCTCAGTGCTTGGACTGCAAATATACAAACAATTTTTCAAAACCGATTCATTATGAACAGAATTATCTCTTTTTTGAAAGAAAGTAACCGGTGGAAGCACCTTGCCGGGGGCTTTGTGGTAGGATTGTGCGCATATTCCGCGTTCGGTGCCGTGTATTCGGCAGCCGTGGCGGCATCATGCCTTGAACTGAAAGACAGGCTGAACGGAAATCCGTGGGACTGGACTGACTGGCTTCTTACAGTGGGTGGAGGCGTCGCGGCAAGCGTCATCTGGATGCTGCTCTGACATCTGACAAGAACCCCGCAGGCCGTTTCCGGCTTGCGGGGTTCTTTGCTACTGCAGCGACTTTATCGCCACGCATTGATACACCTCTATGTTCTCAACGATGTCCTCGTGGTTGTGGTTGGTGTCGATCTCCACAAGGTCGAACTCCTTAAAAGTCTCGCCCTCCATGCACGCAAGCGCGGCGTGTATCTCCTCCAACAGCTCGAACACCTCCAGGCTCTCTTCCTTGAACGGGCTGCCGTCGCTCACGCTGCCCGTCCAGTCCGTCACCACATGGAGGGCCACTTCCGGCTCGGCGCGGTACTCCACGCCGTTCACTATGGCGTTCCACTTTATAGGCCGAAACTCAACGAACACCGCCGGACGCGCCCAGCTTTCCTCCTGCTCAATGAACTCCACGTTGTGGTTCCACAGGTCTATGTGCTTGATCGCACCGCCGCCGACCTCCTTCAGACGGTCGCACAGCATCTGATACAGTTCTTTTCTCATTTTCTTTCTATGCTAAAATCCATGTCAAAATACTCGTTCAGGTTGTCCTCGATAATCTCCCGCACAATACGCTCAACCTCCGGCCCTGTGCCGAGAAATCTCCGCCGGGGTATGCGGATGGTAGTCCCGGCACGTTTCAAGGCCATAAAACGCCAGAAATCGGCCTCCGTGCCCAACTGCCGCGTCCGCTTGTCGTTCCGCCGCTGGCCGTTCTTCTTCCGGCCGAAACTTCCGGTGGCCTCGTAATACTTGTGCCAGAAAAAACGCTTCATCTTCTCCGTCACCACTATTTCCCCGCCGTCGTTGTGGATGGCCGCATACGGCAGGTCGGTGTAGAACGTGATACTGTCGTCCGTTGTCCGGCTGCGGATGCTGCGCCGCAGCGTGCCCGTGTCCACCAGTATCGTCCCGCCCGGACGGGTCGGGCTTTTCCGGCGTGCCCACGCATCGCTGAAAAAAGCCTGGCGCTCGAAGTTCCTGTCAAACTCGTCGCCAAGCTCCACCCGGATATCCGACAATATCCGGCGTATTACCGCTCTGGTATTCTTGTCCGTTCCGCTCATGTGTCAAACTTCAAATACAGCTGGGTGTCTTCCGGCAGGTCGTTCTTGGGGTTGGCGGACGCTTTCAATATGTTATAAAAAGTCCTCTCGCTGATACCATACACAGGATATATGTACCTCCGCCATATCTCCCTGTTCGGGACTCCCTTCTTGACGTAGAGGTCATATATCCTGTTGATGTCAGCGACGCGTTTCTGATAACTCACACCGTGCCGGTTCCCCATAATTTGTTTTAATGTCAGTCCATAACCTGTTCACTTTTTGGCTTGTAAGGACGGATGTCAAGCGTCATCTCGCAGCTTACCGTCACACGACCGCTCCCCTCACACTGCGGACAGGTTTCCATCTTGCGTATGAAACGTCCTGATACGATTTTGCCCGTGCCGCGGCATTTGCGGCACAAGGCTACTTTCGGGTCTTTCTTCACTTCCTGCTTCATGCGGCATCCTCCTTCTTTGGTTCCACGAAGAAGGTCTCGTCCTGTGACACTTGTATGCCACACTTGGCCATCTTGCCGCCCATGTCCTCCACATCGCGGTCGGCCAATAGCTTGTCCTTGGCTATCTCTTCCGTCTGGCGGACATAGCCGGGCAGGAATTCCTTTACAAGCTGCAGCGCACTTGCCCATGTGAAGCCCTTGAGCGTCTTCAGCTTCGGCGTACCCGTGCGGAAGCCTATCGTGCCGTGGGCCATCTCAAGGCTTTTCTTCTTCGAGAACAGTTCGGCCTGGTTCTCCGTGGCAAACGCCTGGAGCGTGTCGAACGCCTTGTATTTTGCGTCCTCAAGCTCAGCCAGCCTCCCTGCGTATTTCTCGCGGATACGTGCGCATTGCAGCTCGATGTCCGCCGTTATCTTCGCGCTCTCGGCCGCCGTCTTGGCGTATGTTGCGAACGCCTCGTCTGCCGCTTCCCTCGTAACTCCCGTGATAATCACTTTCTTCGCTCTCTTTGTTACCATTGTCGTAAGTTTTATTTGGTTAAACAATATGTTTCAATTCTCTTCCATGTCCGGAACTTCCATACAGAGCTTGCCGCGCTCATCCTCAATCTCGAACCATAGGCCCTCTAATATGTCCATATAACGGGCATCGTCAAGTTCCCTGCAATACTTGTGTATGTGATCCATCAGTTCCTTCACTATCTGCCTGTTCGTCATCGTCAGTTCGCTTTTTCATTGTTTGTCATATTCACTATCACGTATTCTTGGCGCGGCGCGAGTTCGGGCTTGGCTGGCCTTTTCAGCCCGCCCTTGCGCCTGATGGAACGCAACTTCACGCTCAAGGCTTCAAGTTCCGGCTGGCTTATCCGGGCGAATGGCTTGCCGGCTATCCGTGGATTCCGGCAGAAGTCATCCACGCGCGCCCAGTCCGTGGTGTCGATGCCCATCTGCTGCATCAGCCTCAAGCAGGTGCTGCGCCATCGCCTCAGCTCGCGGCGTATGGCTTCGCTGCGTTCGTCGTAACCTGCCACGCGCTCCATCTCGCGGCACATGGCCCCATATTCCGCCTCTGTCATCAGGCGCAGGTGTTCTGTCCGGCCGTTGGTAAACTGGTACACCAGTGTTTCCTTGTCTGCACCCTTCAGTTTTTTCAGCAAGGCGTAGAACCTTGCATAGTTCGTCCCTTCCTTCATGGCGCATATTCTCCTACATTTCGAACAGCACTTTTATCCCGCACGAACTGGCCACGTCAAGTTCCAGCTTGGCTCCCTTGCTGAGTTCCCAACCTTTCAGCATGAAGATATAGCCGCAGCACAGCAGGTTGGCTATGTCAATCCTCATGTGCTCGCGCCAGTCAGCATCCTCCGGCAGCCCGTTCCTGAACGGGTTTACAGGCTCCATGCCCAAACGCCTCAACTGCACTTCGGCCACGGCGAACGCCCTCTTGCGCTCGTCGATGTCATAGTGCGCTATCGCACCGCTGATGTAAACTTTCTTATTCATCGCATTTGTCTTTTTGGTCTTCTTCCATCCTCCTGAAACGCTCCGGCAGCACTACCGTGTAGTTGCACTTACGGCAGCACTGGCCTTTTTCCTTCACTGGGAACGGGTTGTAGCCGTACCCCTCAATGTCATTGCCGCAAATGCAGCACCTTTCATTCTTTTCCATATAGTTGGTTTTGTTACTTCGTTTTCATAATCCGTTGCTTGTCTGTATAAGGCCTTCCTTCCACACCACGTAGTAGCTTCCGGCCTCGCCTATGGAACGTCCCAGGCAGTATGCTTTGTAGCCCATGACACGCACTTTCATGTCGCAAATGTATCTCAGGCGCAGCGCGTCGCTGCCCATCGGCGAGCTTTTCTTTTCCTGGCTGATGAAGATGAAACATTTTCTCGGGAAACGCCGTATCAGCTCAACGGCCTTGTCGTAGCTGAATCCGGTATCGTCCTTGGCCACTTGAAACGAGTCCACTATGACGAACTTCGGCGACTTGGGCTTTCTCAAACGCTCGACAAGCTCTTCGTAGCTGTCGTCCGTGGCTACACGGAACTTGCCTTGTACATCGTCCATGTGCAGGTAACACATCCTGCGCTGGAAACTCTGGTTCACGCGCTCCTCGTAGCTTAGGTACAGTACCGGCCCGTAATTGCACAGTTCCTTGCCAAGCTGCATCACGAACGAGCTTTTGCCCTGTGCGCTGGCACCGCTGATGAACCATGAGGCGTTCTCGGCAGGGAAGCCGAAAGGCTTGCTCCACTTCTCACCCCACGGCAGCGTCACCCACTTCTTGGCGGCTATCTCTTTCGGACTGTACGCACGCTTCATTTGTTTACCTCGCTTCCTTCTGCTGTTTTTGCAGTTCCGCAACAAGGGCGTCTGCTGCCGCCACAGCCTTTTCTGCGATGTCCTCGTCGGTGAGCACGCTGTCTGCCCAGCTTTTGGAGAACACTTCCTTTGCTATTTCGTAACGTCTTTTCTCCCAGTCCGGCTCGTTCGCCTTCTTCATATCGCGATGGATCCCGATTATAGCCTCCATCGCCTGCTGTTCTATCTTGGTCATCATTGTGCTGTCATTTTAAGTTTCTCAATCTCCGTATATACACGTCTCAGCCCTCCGCGCGTCTTGCGCACTATCTGCGCGATGTCCGCGCCTTCAGGAGCGTTGGCCTTGGCTACAATCTGCGCCTGCGTCATCAGGAATGCCTCGCGTTCCTTGCCGTCGTCCGGGGTGACCTTGCTGTAGCGGTCGCCGTAACGGCTCAGCATCTCGGTGTAGCCCACCTTCTTGCACTCGATCGAGCGGTTTATCTTCTCCTTCAGACCGTCGGCCCCCATCATGTACCAGGCGCAGCACCGTTCGGTGGCGTTCCACAAAGCCTTCAACTCCAAGAAGGCTTCATACTGCAGGTCGCCCGCCTCGTCCAGGATGATGAGCGGCGTTTCGATGGAGCGGAGGTAATACACCAGGTCGTCGTACACGTCTGCATACCGGCCCTTGCTGTCCACGCCGAACTCGGCGGCAATCTTGCGCACCAGCTTCAGCTTGGTCTTAACCTGCGAGCAGTCGATATAAACCGCGTTCCTGTGGGTCTGCACATAGTACCGGGCCGTGAATGTCTTGCCTATGTTCGACACGTCACAGAGAATGGCCGAAAGGCAGGACTTCTGCGAAATCTCCAGCTGCGAGGTGATGTACTCAAAGGTGGGTGTCTTGGCAGCCTTCCACTCCATGCCGCCGCGCAGGTTCACGCCTAATCTCCGGGCGATGCCTATCCAGTTGGCGTCGCTCAATACCTTGTCCGTCTGTCCGTTCTTTACGGCACTGTACACCGAAGTGGTGATGCCGAGGGAGGCGGCGTGCTTCGCGTCGCTCGGATAGTTCGCGCGGTTTGCGGCTATCGCCTCCATAATCCTTTGCTTTTGCGCTTCTGTAATCATAATCTAACGCTGTTTTAATGTTGTTCTAATTGTCGTATAAGTGAGCGTCAATGAGCTTGCTCGTTTGACCGAGCGCAGCCGACAATCAGCTTGCTAAAGGTCTTCCAATGCCCGCCTGGTGCTGTCCATGTCCGGCTTCCATTCGTAATCTTCCGGCTCGTCCTGCACCGGGACGGGAGGCAGGGTGTAGCATTCCGTATCCACTTCTTCCGCGTAGGCCTGCGGCCCAGCTTCGGCCTTGCCCACTTTCGCGATGGCATTGTCGCGCAGGTATTTCTTGAAGTGCGACACGTATTTCTGCTGCTCGATGTAGTTCGCCACGTCCTCGTCCGTCTGCTCGGCCATCACGCGGCTGTAGGTCTTCACGGGACGCACCTTGTCAATGTAGCGGTCGCCCTGGAACAGGTACACGTCGGTCGGCTTCCCTTCCTCGTCCGGCAGGTAGTAGGCCGTCACCTTGCGGTTGTTCGGCTCCAGCTCCTCCAGCACCTCCGGGCCGCTTATCCACCAGTCCGCGTAGGCCACGCGCACCGTCGAGTTGCGCCGTATGCTGGTTTCCACTTTCTCGCCGATATAGCGGCTCAGGGTCAGGCTGTCGTATGGGCGGAGGGTCGGGTTTATCTTCGCCACGAGCACGTCCCAACGGGTCATGCCCGGATATTTCTTCTGGTTCGGGTGCAGTGAGTTGTTCCATTCGGCGCAGTCACGGCGGTCGTCGGCCACCAGCTCCTCGAAGGTGTAGTATTTCTTGTCCTCCCATGTATGGTTGCCGCTGTCGCTGATTTTCTTTTGGTCCACCCTGCGCGCGCCCTTGTTGTACCAGCGGCCCACGCCTTCGTGGTTCTTGTGCGCTATCGTGGTCTTGAACGCGCCGTTCAAAGGCTCAGCGTATTTTTCCTGCGAGTTCTGCGGAGCACAGAAATGTACGAACTTGAACACCTCGCCGGCTTTCAGGAAGCCACCCTTGTACTTGCTCATCAGGTGCTGCTCAACCTCGATGCCTGCCGGGATGCCCCAGCCGTGCCGTGCAATCAGCCGGAACATGTCGCGGAAACACTCCACTACAAGGGCGTCATCCTTGCCGCGTCCGTAGGCCAGTCCTATCCTACATTGGCTCACCACGTCGTAGGCGTAGTATGCGTGTACGTACTCATTCCCCTTCATGCGGCGCGGCAAGTCCACGTCGTCCATCGTTACCTGGCTCAGCGACCATTCGCCGCCGTGGCGGTGCATGTGCGGCATCTGCTCGTGCATGAATTCGGTATAGCCGCGCAGGGCGTGCTCCACAAGCAGCTTGTTGCTTGGTTTGTTCAGGATGTTGCGGATGGTGCTTTCGCTGAGTTCTTTCGGCTCCCCGTTCTTGTTGGTAAAGTCGTCCGGGTTGAATATCTCGCCGGTTTCCAAGTCCCAGGCCTCAAGCTCGCCGCACACAAACTGTATGTACATCTCATGAACGTCGCTTCCGTATGGCTGGTTGGGCAGCACTCGCAGGCTTAACACGAGCCGCTCGGTCTTGTAGTCCACCTTACGGGCGCACTGGTTGCCGAACTTACCTGTAATCAGGCACTCGTAACCGAACTTCTTGTAGTCGTTCACCTTCCTGCGGAAGCGCAGCGTGCTGGCCGGCAGGTCGTGCCCCAACTCCTCGCGTAACGTCTCGATGGCCTTCGCCATCTTAGCCCAGTCGTATTTCTCGCCGAACAGCCTTGCGCAGTCTTTCGCGCGCTCATACAGACTGATGCAGGTGTTCAACACCGAGGCGTTCACAGCATACTTGTGCGCCAGCTCCGCCGTGGCGTGGTCGCTCTTGTGGCCGGCGGCCCAGTCCATGAAGAAGGCCAGCGCAGCCTGGTCAAGCTCGTAGTTCGACATCACCCAGCCCCTGATGCGCGCCTCGTCGCAGCCGAACTTCTCCTCGACCTTCTCCCTGCAAGGTGCTGGAAGGCTGTCTACGGCAACAAGGGCGCATTGACCCTTCGCTCCGCCACCGCGGCGCACCACGGTGATTTTACGACGGGTCACGTTCTTCTCGTATGCAGCCTTTGTCATATAGCCGCCTTCAACGAGTTCACGCGCCGGAATGCAAAGTTTATTGCCGTAATACCCAATCATGGCCGCCTCCTTCTTACTTTATCGCCTTTGCCCAGTTTTGTATGTCCTTGATGTCGGCTATCGCCACGTTGTCGTAGTGGCGCACCTTCTTGCCTTTGTGGAACACGTCGCAGCCGCCGTCCTCGCGCGAGAACTCAAGCATCGTGTCCAATGTCGGGTAGTGGCGGATATAGCCGTCCGCGTCAAACAGGGTGTTCTCTAAAACGCACTCGTCGGCCATCAGTATGCCCCTATGCTCCAGCGCGGCCTTCCTTATGCGCTTTGCGAGGTCTGACTGCCCACGGCTCGGGTTGAACGACAATGCGTACCACACCATCGTACTTGTCACACCGAACGTCTTTTCCAACAGCTCGCGCGTCTCTTTCGTCACATGAATGTACTTTTTCATATCTTAATCTTAAATTTTATGGGTTTTACTTCAAAATGTCCCGGGTATCCTCCCGGACTTCCGGGCTTTTCGCTAACTTTGTAGCGCACTAAAACATTTGTATTATGGATATTGATATGATTTTATTGGAGGCCAAATTCGAGGCTCTCCGTACTTACTTTACGTCTTTGTTGCCTGTAATTTTCAAGGATGACCCACGCAAGGACGACAAGGTTTGGCTTGCCAAATATCTTATGTGGGAGTTTGAACGGGCTAATCTTTTACCATTTGATTATACAGACAAGCTCTCGCCTCAGCAGAAAGGCAGGATAAGTCACCGACGTTTTCAGCTGCAAGTTCTGATGGACGTAGCTTATATCCAGGGGCACCTGGAAGAATACGGCATACTAAGAAGAGTAGATTCCTACGCTGCCTCTCAAGCTCTTCAAGTCTTTTCCGAATCGGACAAGTCTGAGGATGGCATGCTTCCGTTGATTGATAAGATTTATTTTCCATAATTCTTGATTTTTAATTCTTAATTGTCTTGTGGGGCGCGGGGAGTCGAACCCCGGCGGCTGTCCTACGCTTTCACATTACGCTATTCCAACTTTCCGGCCGCGCCGTCCGGGCCGCCCCTTTCATTCGTTAATACTCTGTTATCACCGGCGCTTTCTTGCATCCGTAACAAGTTATCAGTACCCTTTTCAGCCTCTCCACGTACTCCGCCGGGGCAGTGAACACTATGCCGTCCTCCTCGTTGTAGCTGAAGCTCACGCAGTCCAGCATCAGCAGGTGGGCAACACGTGACTTGTAGCTCTGCGTCTTCCATTCTTTGATTTCCTCGTTCATATTCTTTAATCTTAAATATTCGTTAATCTCAAGCCTTTTTCGTATCTTTGGCCGCTCGTTAATCATTTAACACGTTGCAAAGATAGGAAATATTCTATAAACAACAAAATAAAAACGAGGATATTTTCTATTTCAAGTGTAATTTAATAGATTATTTTCTATGATATTGGAAAGACTGAAAGAATATATTGATTATAAGAACATATCAGTAGCAGCCTTTGAGCGCAGCATTGGTATGGCTAATGCTTCATTTGGTAAATCACTGAAGAACAAAGGTGCCATAGGTTCTGATAAATTAGAAAAAATCCTAATGGTTTACACTGATATTTCTTCTGAATGGCTTTTAACAGGCAAAGGTTCTATGCTTAAAACGAAGAGTACCCTTGAAACGCAAAATACGTCAATAAGATTATATTCAAAGGATAAAAATAGTAAGAAGCAAGGAGATTTGCAAGAAATGCATGAAAAAAAGTTGGCTTTTCATGTTCCCGAGGGTAGCCATGAGGGAATTCCACTTCTGCCCATCAGTGCAATGGCTGGGGCTTTTACTGATGACATCTCGGTCATGGAATATGAATGCGAACGCTATGTCATCCCTGCTTTCAAGGGTGCCGACTTCCTGATGCAAGTCAGCGGTGACTCCATGCAGCCCACTTATTATTCCGGCGACCTCGTCGCTTGCCAGCGCATACCACTAAATGACTTGTTCTTTCAGTGGAACAAAACGTATGTCCTCGATACGCTCCAGGGGCCGCTCATCAAGCGCATCCGGCGTGGCTCCGATGAGCAGCATGTTCTCATTGTGTCCGACAATCCCGCTTATGAATCCTTTGAACTTTCCAAAGACCAGTTCCACGGTGTCGCCCTCGTCCGCGGTCTCGTCCGCATCGTGTAAAACAAAATGTTCCCCTTTGTACCCTCGGAATCCATGAGAAAACGTGTTTCCCCCTGCATTTACACACCGCTTATGGTCGGGAAGCCCCTGTTTATGCGGCTTTTCCAAGGCTGGTTCCAAAAAAGAGGTGGCATTTAGGGGGTATCTATCGGCTCGTTTTTCGAGGCTATCGTAAAAAAAATGGTATATTACCCCCTCTCTATCGCACCCCCTAAAAACCTACTTTTGTCCGTCCAGTTCATAATTTTTGTCCGTCCACTTTGTCCGTCCAGCTGTCCTTCCACCCTCAAAAATGCCCTGTTTCGGGCACAAAAAAGGAGGCGTGTGAGCCTCCATCGTAAACATCGCCTGAATGGCGTTTTATTTCACTTCTAAAGCCGTTAAAATCATCCCTTTTCCAATGCGCCACGGCTACATGAAATAAGCGTAGATTGCTTTATTACAGCTCGTTTTGTGATAATTGAGCCGCCTCCTGATAGCCCGGCGTGTAGCAGGTAGTTCTTCGTCGCGCCAACTTGTTCGGCCGTCAGAACCGTATAAACCGCTGAAATACTGCTGAAATACCAGTCCTTACGTTTCCTTCCCTCTATTCCATGTATCAGATGCACGTGTATAACCTTTGCCATATCCTTATATTTTACATCTGCAAATATACCAAATAATAATTATATGGAATAAAATCATAAATAATATTTTATAAATGGATATAAAAAAGCAGTCTGCACCACCTATCCATGTCGTCACTCCACTCACCAATCCACCCATGTAAATCTCATGCAAGCCACTTATAAACATTGTGTAGTCCTGACAAGCCTCAACTTTGCCTAAAATTAAACCAAAATTAAGCCCATGTAAACGTTTCGTTTTGCGTCGTCATCCTGGCGCTATACCCGTAACTCTTTGGCGCTCAAAGCATTCCACCATTTTACGTCTTTTCCGTCATTATACGTTTCGTTCTGTGCCCCATAGTTGACGGCAACTGCGAAGGCGTACGCTCATTTTTCGACGTGTTCTCGGGCACGGGTAGCGTGGCCTCGGCGTTTACCGACAAGCGCCTTGTAGTATGCGACATGATGTACAGCAACTATCTTGCCGCGCTGTGCTGGTTCTCGCCCGAGCCTGTCGACCGTGAACGGCTGGCGCGCCTGCTCGACTACTATAACGCCTATGACGCCTCTAACGAGGACAACTACATGTCGCGCAACTTCTCTGACACTTACTTCAACACTGCAACGTGCCGCAAAATAGGATTCATCCGAGACGACGTGGAGACACGCTACGCCAACCGTGAAATAAACAGACGCGAGCGAGCCTCCATCATAACGTCGCTCATCTACGCCATGGACAGGATAAGCCACACGTGCGGACACTACGACTCCTTCATCCGCGACGGCAAGTACGACGGCGCGCTCGAGCTGCGCATGCCGCAGAACGACGCGCCGATGAACCCTGACAACCGCATCTACTGCGCCGACTCAAACACCATAGCCGACCGTGAGGAGACCGACGTGGCCTATCTCGACCCGCCGTACAACAGCCGCCAGTATTGCGACACGTACCACCTGCTGGAGAACGTGGCGCAATGGCGCCAGCCCGAAGTGTTCGGCGTAGCGCGCAAGATGGACAGGAGCACCATGAAGAGTAGGTACTGCAAGAGCGCCGAGGCTGCCGAAGCGCTCGAGGAACTTGTCATGAAACTGCGCAGCAGGTACATCCTCCTGTCGTACAACAACAACGGCAAGAAGCTACAATGCCGCTCGAACGCCAAGATTTCCGACGAGGAGATAATAAGGATTATGTCGCTGCGCGGCGAGGTTAGGGTGTTCAACATGAGCCACAGAGGCTTTGACGCAGGCAAGAGCGAACTCAACAAGGACAACCAGGAAAGGCTATTCCTATGCAGCGTAAACAGGTAAAGAACTACATATCGTCACCGCTGAACTACATCGGCGGCAAGGCAAGAATACTGGACCAGATACTGCCTTACATACCGGACGGCATTGACGTGTTCGTCGACCTGTTCTGCGGCGGGTGCAACGTAGGCATGAACGTCAACGCAGGACACACTGTATACAACGACACATCCAAGCCCCTGATAGGCCTGTTGAAGACGCTAAGGCGCCTGAACGCCGACACGATGGTGGCACGTGTCAACGCTCTCGTCGACGAGTTCGGCCTCAGCCGCACACGAGACCATAACTTCGCCTATTACGGCGGCGACGCCAACCTTGGCGTGTCGGTGTATAACAGGGACAAGTACCTGCAGCTGCGCGAGCGGTTCAACTCCTACCCGAAGAAAGACAACCAGTACTACATATACCTGTACACGCTGATTGTGTTCGGATTCAACAACCAAATGCGCTTCAACGACAACGGAACGTTCAACCTGCCGGTAGGCAAACGCGACTTCAACACCGCCATCGAGGGCAAGCTCATACGGTTCATGAAAGCCCTGCACGCCCAGGACTGCGAGTTCAGCACCAAGGACTTCCGCCGTTTCAACTTCGACCGGCTTACGGAGCGCAGCCTCGTATACTGCGACCCGCCATACCTCATCACGACGGCGACGTACAACGAGAAAGACGGATGGACCGCAAAAGACGAACAAGACCTGCTGGCGCTGCTCGACAGGCTCAACGCCCGTGGACTAAGATTTGCCCTGTCCAACGTCCTTGAGCACGAAGGCAAGCGCAACGTGATACTGCAGGACTGGCTCGGGCGCAACCGGTACCGAACGCATGAGCTGTTCATGGACTACCACTACAGCAACTACCGGAAGAAATCCAGGGCTGCCGACTCCAAGGAAGTATTGATTACCAACTTTTAGCATCACCGGATATGGAATACAAGAAGATACCGTACACGTCATTCATGTGGAAACTCGGCACCACGTCATTCCGCACAAAAGAGTTCAACTACAAGACCGAGCGCCAGCTCGCCCTGCTTGACGCTTTCTGGAAAGACCCCGAGAACGCCTCGCAAGGATGGGAAAAGAAATACATGGCGCCCGGCCAAAATGACATATACGAAATCAAGGTGAGATACTACGACTACCTGGTAGACAACGGATTCATGGAAGGCGGCGAGCCCTGGAGCCGGAAATACAAGACCGCGAGGGAGAAGACCAGCGGACTGTATGACATGGGACTGATCAACGAAAACCACCGCCTGACCGAAGCCGGCAGGTACCTGCTCGAACTGTCGACCAGCCTGCGGTACAACGAAAAGACACCGATAGGCATATCCATGGACAGCATGCTGTACCTTGAACAACTGCTGAAACTGAGCCAAAAAATAAACGGACAGACAGTAAGGCCGCTCATTGTGATACTCTACCTGCTGTCAAGACTCGACTATCTAAGCCATAACGAGTTTTGCTATCTCATGCCTTTATGCACCGACTGGCATTCAACTGAACACATCATAAGCCTTACCCACAGGTTGCGCAACCGTGAAGTGACGATTAACCAGGTGATAACGGAAGTGATGATGTCGAAAAGCAACTACGCCGAAGGGCTGAGACGATTTGCAAACATGCCGTTCTCGGAAGAAATGCTGCTCTCCGTCAGCATGAACCGCAAAAGCGCGGCGTACGACAGAAGTTACGTCACCCTATACAAAGAAATGCACTCCGTGTACATGGAAGGGGACACGTCAAGGATTATACCGATGTTTGACAGTCTCAAAAAGTTCCAGCAATCCATATCTATAAAATGGAAGACAATGCTATTCAAATCGCCCGTTGCCGCCAGGGTGAAAAATAATCCTGAAGGAAACTTACGCCCGCTTCCCGTTAGCGCGACATATACTGAAAAAGACTTCAACGCATTCTTCTTTGTCACAATGCACTTGTTTAAGGCCAAAGCCACATTGGAAGACTACCAAGACCTCAACAAGCGCTACCTGGGATTAACAAACTGCTTCATATTCGACGACAAACAAGTAAAGCTTGACATTGTACCGAAGCACCTATTCGCATCCCCTATAGACGAATTATACAAACAGGCTTACAGGAAATGCCACCTGCTGGAACGGAAAACGAGCTTGGCCGAAATATGCGAAACGCTTGTATTTAACGAAAAGGACATCATTGACGGCGTAAGCAGTGAACTCGGAACCGACATACAAACAATAGAAGAGGCGTTCGACGAAGTCGACAAAATAAGGTACGATCGCTTCAACAAGATGATTGACACGCACTTCCAGAACAACACTTTACTGACATTGCTCGACGCCTTCGACAAACGCAACGACGCGAACATAAACCGCATAGTCACCGACAACGCCGACGTACCCACAATATTTGAATATGTGCTTGGAATAATATGGTACAAGGTGAGCGGAAGGAGAGGGAAAATCCTTGACTACCTAAAACTGTCCCTTGACGCAAACCTGCTGCCCGTAACACACGCGGCGGGCGGCGAGGCCGACATCGTATGGGAATATCCGGCCGTGCCCGCATATCCGGGCCATTCCCTCTTGCTGGAGGCTACGTTAACGGACAAGACAAACCAAAGGCGCATGGAAATGGAACCCGTGTCCAGACACTTGGGCAACCATCTGCTACGGACAGGAAACACTAACAGCTATTGTGTGTTTGTGACAACCAACCTGAACGTAAACGTAATAAGTGACTTCATGAACAGGAAAAACTCACTGTATTGCTGCCCGACCAATCCGGACAAATACGTTGAAGGGATGAAGATTATACCGCTGAGCACACGCGACTTAAAAGAAATTATAAGGCAAGGAATAAAATATGAAGACCTATACCGACATTTCGAGACTGCATACGAAGCGAACGAACGCCATCCGCAAAAATGGTATGACAATTACGTGTGCATAACAGGCACAGACCAGGCCGCAATCAGCATGAAACCATAGCGGACAAGATTATATGACATAAAAAACTGAAAAGAGCCGCGGCAACCGGTTGAACGGTGTCGCGGCTCTTTTATTCTAAATAACGCGCCTTAGCCTTGCGGCTCACGGCTTTCGCTATTTCACTTGTACGACAAGGTATTTGCTCGTGCTCCAGAAGAGCTGCGGATTGGTGATGTGCAAGATATACTGGTCTTGCGCGTCACGCTCAAGTTTGTAGCTGCTTGACGGGTGCATGGTCAAGAGTTTTGCCGACTTGCTATAGAGCTTAAGTGCCTTGAGGGTGCGAATGTCACACTTGGTGAAATAGCTCTTGTTGAAGTTTGACTGGAGAACCTTACCCTTTACGAGTATGTTCTGTTCCTTCAGTTCCTTCTTCGTGCCGAAGACGTACCATGCCGTGTTAAGCTGTTTGTCCTGGGCATTTATGGTGTTGGCCTTCTTGGCGTTGTCGTCCTGTAATGTGCTTACGTTCTTGTTAAGGGTGGTGACCGTGCGGTCAAGTTCTTCAATGTGTATGTCTTTTGCCTCGAGCTGGGCATACAGGTCCTTTATCTGATGGTCCTTGTCCTCAAGCTGGCGTGTAAGGTCCTCGATTGTCTTCTGCAGCTGCTCGCTCTTTATTGAACCGCTCTTTACCTGCTGGCGCAATTTTGACAAAAGCTCGCGGTTCTCAGCCATACGCTGCTGGATGAACTGCATGTTCTCACGGATTTGCTGCTGGCGGTTGGCTCCTTCGCCGTCCTTTGCCACGCTTACACGATTCTCGGCCTCATTAATCTGGCGGAATCCTTCCTCCACCTCGTTGAGTATCCCCATCATGTCATTGATTTCGTTGTCTTTCTGCTCGAGAACCTTCTGCAATGAGTCGGCACGGCTCTCTTGTGGAAGGTCTGACGACGAGGTCTTACCGTTGTTGCATGCGACAAGGGTAAATATACATGCCGCTAAAAATAATACTTTCTTCATATACGATAGTTTTACGTTAGTTTCTCTTTATATTGAAAGTCCAAAGGGCAACTGAGCGGAAAACGGGGTGTTGTGTCATTCACGGTCTTTCGTCGTTTTACCGTTTTCTTTCCCTCTCCCGTCTTCAAGCTTACTTTTCCCTTCCACCACTATTACAAATTCTCCGCGTGGAGCTGTCTCCGTAAAATGCGCTATGGCTTCGGCAAGCGTTCCACGTACGCTTTCCTCATGTATCTTTGATATTTCGCGACAAGCGCTTACACGGCGGTCTTCACCGAAATATTCAGCAAACTGCTTGAGTGTTTTCAATACCCGGTAAGGAGATTCATAAAACACCATGGTACGGCGCTCGTCACGCAGTGCTTCGAGAAGCGTAGCCCTCCCCTTTTTCTGCGGCAGGAATCCTTCAAAACAAAAGCGGTCGCACGGCAAGCCCGACGACACCAAGGCCGGAACAAAAGCCGTGGCTCCAGGGAGGCACTGCACGGTTATACCCGCATTGACGGCTTCACGCACAAGGAAAAAGCCAGGATCGCTTATCCCAGGAGTGCCAGCATCGCTAATAAGGGCTATGGTCTCTCCTGCCTTGAGACGCTCTACGATTGAGGCGGAAGTGCCGTGTTCGTTAAACTTATGGTGCGACATGAGCTTGTTGCTGATATTGAAATGCTTTAGCAGGACGCCCGACGTACGGGTGTCCTCAGCCAAGATTAGGTCTGCCTCCTTCAGCACTCGCACAGCCCTCATCGTCATGTCTTCAAGATTACCCACCGGCGTGGGCACGATATACAATAAGCCCATATTTCGGTACAAATATAGGTAAATAATCATCTACGACAAAAAAACGGCGTATTTCTTTGCAATTTTTAAAACGTCTTTGTAAATTTGCGCCGAAATGGATAATAATTTTACAGGTGAGACGCACCGTCCGGGAAGAATAGAAGTGATATGTGGCTCAATGTTTTCCGGCAAGACGGAAGAGCTTATAAGAAGATTGAAACGTGCCGAATTCGCAAGGCAAAAAGTGGAAATCTTCAAACCGGCCATAGACACACGATATTCCGATGATGAAGTGGTGAGCCATGACCGCCACTCAATACCGAGCACACCGGTGGACTCCTCGTCATCAATACTGCTGCTGTCTTCCGACATAGAAGTTGTTGGCATCGACGAAGCGCAGTTTTTCGACGATGGCCTGGTAGATGTATGCAATGACTTGGCCAATAGAGGCGTGCGGGTAATCGTCGCAGGCCTGGATATGGATTATAAAGGCATACCGTTCGGTCCGATTCCGGCCCTATGCGCCGTTGCCGACGAGGTAACCAAAGTACATGCAATATGCGTAAGGTGCGGTTCGGTTGCTTATGCAAGCCACCGGCTTGTCGCCAACAGCAAAAGAGTAATGCTTGGGGAGCAAAGCGAATACGAGCCGTTATGCCGTGAATGTTACCGAAAAGCGACGGAAGAGGAAGCCCGATTGCAGGCAGGAAACAAACAATGATAAGATAAAGAAAAACAAGTGCGCCGGCAACATAAATTAAATTATGGATTAACTGAATTATGCTTGAAGAAAAGATAACATTCGACAAATTCATAAGATGGTCGTTAACGGCTGTGGTAGTGGTCATAGTACTGCTTCTTATGAATTACCTCAGCAGTGTGCTGCTGCCGTTTTTCGTGGCATGGCTACTGGCTTACATGATATACCCAATCGTGAAATTTGTGCAATACAAGATGCACGTACCCACAAGGGTGCTGTCGATCATAATCTCAATTGTCTTTATCGTTGCCGTAATAGGTGGTATCTTTTACCTCATTGTGCCACCAATGATTGAACAGTTTGACAAGCTAAGCGAGGTAATATCCCGATACCTTCACCAAAAGACGCACATAAACAACTTCCCCGTAGCTATACAGCAATGGCTGAATGAATACAAGGACGAAATCCAGAAATTCATGCAACAGGAGGATGTAGTCCAAGCCATAAAGGGAGCCATGCCGAAAGTGTTTTCAGTAATAGGACAAACGGCAAACGTCATCCTGAGCATTGTAGCGTCGCTTATAACCCTGCTCTACCTCTTCTTCATACTCCTTGATTATGAAAGGCTCGCTTCCGGATTCATCAAGATTTTCCCCAAAAAGAACCGGCCGTTTTGGCATGCGCTTATAAACGACGTCGAACGCGAGATGAACAGCTACATCCGTGGACAAGGCCTCGTGGCATTATGCATAGGAATACTTTTCTGTATAGGCTTTACCATCATAGGATTCCCCATGGCAATCGGACTCGGCATACTGATAGGCATACTCAGCCTCATTCCCTACGTCCACGGTCTGGCATTCATCCCTATGGTAATACTTTCGTTACTCAAGGCCGCCGATACGGGCCAGAACTTTTGGGTGATTTTCGCATCGGCAACAGGAGTATTCGTCATCGTACAAATAATAACAGACATGGTGCTGACCCCAAAGATAATGGGAAAGGCCATGGGCCTCAATCCAGCTGTAATCCTATTGTCACTCTCTGTATGGGGAGCCCTGCTCGGTTTCATCGGGCTCATCATCGCCCTACCGCTTACTACGCTCATCATCGCATACTACCAGCGTTATATAACAAAAGAAAATATTGACGAACCAGCAGTTCCAGATAAAGACATCTCGCCCCAAACGCAATCGTCAACATATAAAACCGCCGTAAATCAAAGTATTGCACCAAGCCAAAATGAAGAAAAAAGGCAAAAAGACGGCAAATAATTTGGTCATTACAAGAAAAAAGCATACCTTTGCACTCGCTTTACGAACGTAATGAATAATCAGATCCGTTAGCTCAGCTGGTAGAGCACAACACTTTTAATGTTGGGGTCTTGGGTTCGAGCCCCAAACGGATCACTTATTAAACTATTGAAAATCAGGCGGTTATCTTTAAACGGATGACTGCCTGTTTTGTTTTTACATATTGTTTTCCCGCCAAAGTTAAACTACGCACGAAAAAGCTACGGAATAGTGTCAACTGACGAAAACAAGGGGTACTAATACCGACGGAATCCACAATTGCAGAACAACCATCGAAATAAACTTTATAGACAAGACAATGGATATACAACGTATTATCAACTTGGTCAAAGAGACCCAAGGAATAATCAGGAATCGAGAAATGGCAGCCCATGTAAGAGAAAAAGGTGTTGCCGACTACGTCACTCAAGTGGACATTGCGGTACAGGATTTTCTGAAAAAGGCATTATACACACTTGCGCCAGACATACAATTTCTCGGAGAGGAAACTGGGTTACAGCGGATGGATACGGACAGCTACTGGATTCTTGACCCTGTCGACGGCACCACCAACCTCATGCATGACTATCAGCACAGCGTAGTTTCGTTGGCTCTTTGCCGACAAAAAGAGATTGTTATGGGCATTGTCTATGACCCATTTCACGATGAAGTTTTCTCCGCAGTCAAAGGTGGAGGAAGTTTTTTAAACGGCAAGACAATACACGTAGCCTCTGACAAAAATCTCTCGGAAACCATAATCGGTATTGGCACTGCAAAAAGGGAACTTGCCAAAGATAACTTTGCAAAGTTCCTCAAAGTCTATGAAAAGTCACAAGATATCCGGAGACTTGGTTCTGCCGCTTTGGAGCTGGCATACACTGCGTGCGGCAGACAAGGTGGATACTTCGAGGCTTATTTGAACCCGTGGGATTATGCGGCAGGAATGCTTCTGGTACAAGAGGCCGGAGGTAAAGTTTCAGATTGGAATGGCAGAGAACTAGACCCTTCACAGGGAAGCCCGATAGCCGGAACAAACGGACTGATTCACGAAGAATTACTTAAATTGTTATAATCAACGGCATTCGATATATTCACCTACCTGACTATGCAGAAATGAAACGGTAGTTTCCTCAGAAAAAGGCAAGACTGAGTGTATACGCTTCGGACATGGAAGAAGGATTAACACTGTTCAGTACAGGAAAAGATTATCGCATCGAACGTTAGCCAGAAAACCTTACATAACACTTTTACGCCCAACTGCCGACGCCATCGAGCACAAGACAAAAGGCCGTCTTTCAGATTATGAAAGGCGGCCTTTTACAATGTAAAAAGCGGCCTTTCACGACACGTTTGACGGTCTTTTGCAAAACCTCCAGTCAACAAGCCCCACACGACATTTACACGTTGTTTGCCTATTTACCGTCTGATATGCGCCATGCCGCATGTGACACAACTGCAAAGCAAACGTATCGAAAAGAATAAAAAGCAAAAAGTTTTACATTAAATCATAAATAAGTAGTGAATGTCGGGAAATGGCATTATCTTTGTTCTCATATTTAAACAAAACCAATTATTTTTTTATTATGGCAATAGCAATTATCATTTTAGTAGTAGTTGTGCTGCTCGTCATCTGGGGAGTAAGCCTTTACAACAACCTCGTGAAATTAAGAAACAACCGCGAGAACGCCTTTGCAAACATCGACGTGCAGCTGAAACAAAGGCACGACCTCGTACCACAGCTCGTCTCTACCGTCAAAGGATACGCCACACACGAGCGTGAGGTACTGCAACGTGTCACCGAAGCCCGCACCGCTGCAATGGGAGCTACTGGCATTAACGACAAAATCAACGCCGAGAACGCGCTTACCAGCGCGCTGGCCGGCCTGAAGGTGTCGCTCGAGGCATATCCTGACCTCAAGGCAAACCAGAACTTCATGCACCTGCAAACGGAACTGTCAGACCTCGAGAACAAGCTGGCAGCAGCACGCCGCTTCTTCAACTCAACCACACGCGAACTGAACAACGCCGTGGAAACATTCCCGTCAAACATCTTCGCAAAGATGTTTAAATTCGGCAAGGAGCCGATGTTCGAGGTTCCACAGGAAGAGCGTGCAGTTTACGACAAGGCTCCAGAAATAAAGTTCTAACCCAAAAGCACAATGAAATATGTAGGAATGTACACCCAGATACGGCGCAACAACATGCTTACCGCCATGTTGCTGCTCCTGTTTCCGGTCATAATACTCGGCATGATTTGGGTGTTTCTCGCATTGGTAAACTATTTCGGCAACGGCGTTTATGACCAATACGGCAACATCGTGCGCCATCTTGACGCCGACATCGTAAACCACTACTTCCTAAACGCCCTGCCATGGGTAATCGCCGGCGTCGGCGCATGGTTCATAATAGCCTACTTTTCCAACACGGCAATGGTGCGCGCAGCTACGGGGGCACGTCCAATAACACGCAAGGAGAACCCGAGGATTTACAACATCGTCGAAAACCTGTGCATCGCATGCAACATGGACATGCCGAAAATAAACATCGTCAACGACCCGCAGCTTAACGCTTTCGCCAGCGGAATAGACAAAAAAAGCTATACAGTGACACTCACAACGGGTATCATCAACCGCCTTAACGACGACGAATTGGCAGGAGTAATAGCCCACGAGCTGACGCATATACGCAACCACGACACCCGACTGCTCATCACAAGCATAATATTCGTCGGCATAGTGTCAACAATAATGAGCCTCGTGGTACAGATGATGTACAACGCTTTCTGGTTTGGCGGCATGAGCCATCGCAGCAGCAACGACGAAGACAACCGGGGCAGCGGTATCTCCATGCTTGTAGTGTTTATAATTGCCGCCCTGTGCTGCGCCGTAGCCTACCTGTTCACGCTGCTCACACGCTTTGCCATCTCACGCAAACGAGAATACATGGCAGACGCCGGTGGTGCCGAACTATGCGGTAATCCGCTTGCGCTCGCCTCGGCGTTACGCAAAATTTCAGGCGACCCTGGACTTGAAAATGTCAAACGTGACGACATTGCGCAACTGTTCATCATCCATCCGCAGCATTTCGCTCCAGGACTTACCAGCTTCTTCAGCTCGCTGTTCAGCACCCATCCTGACACGAAAAAACGCATAGAAATACTCGAACAGTTCTGACAGGAAACAGAATCAAATAAAAAAGTTGGCCATAAACCATCAATAAATAGGTTATGGCCAACTTTTTTATACTCAATTATCATTATACTAAACGCACTGTGTCAAGCCTTACTCAAATAAAATCCTTATAATAACGTGAGTTCGGTATAATAATCTTATGCAATAAGCCTGCTTTTATCAATGATGTCAATATTGAGTGACGGTTTCTTAGGAAGCAGGTTGTATGCGATAAGCCCTGCAATCAGGTTGGAAACAAAACCGTCAATGCTGCGGTGCCTGGTATGCTCAATGTAGCAGACGTTTTTGAGTTCGTCGTTGACGGTTTCAATGAGCGCCCTTTTCCGCAGCAGGATTTTGTCGTGCAGGTCCATGAGCGAGTTCTTCATGTTCTTCTTGAGTTTGGTCACAAGGTGTATGTCGTCAATGAAGAGACTTTCAAAAAGCTCCTGGCTTATGTAGCCTCTATCGGCAAAAATCTTGCCGAAAAGCCTTTGCGTAAAGTTCTTGTCCTTCAATGGCTCACGGTCGTCCACGTTCCCGGGCGTGAGCGTCCATTGTATTATCTCGCCACGGTCGTTTATCACTATATGCAGCTTGAATCCGTAGAACCATCCCATCGTACACTTGCCCTTGGCGGCCCATCCCTTCATCGTCCTGTGGCTGTGCGCACGCTTTATATTGCATGACTTCAACGGTGTGGAGTCGATTATGGATATTCCAGTACATTTACCCAACGCACATGTCTGCAGGAACAGCAAAAGCCGGAGTCCTACCTTGGCCTGGCGTTCTACGAAGCGGTTGTACGACAGGCGGTGTGGAAACTCCTTGCGCATGTGGTTACATACATAACCGAGATAGAACGACTTGAGGTCGCGCTGGCGCAAGATATGGAACAGTACGAGAATGGTCATCACCTCGCTGTCGGACATGAGGCACGGGCGGTTGCGGCGACGTTTGCCGCAGATGTCCAGCGTGTGTTTTTTCAGTTCGGGAGCAAAATATTTGCAGAATTCATCGAGAATACAGAAAATTTCTATTATATTTGCATCAGTCATGGGAATGAATATTTTTATGTAACTTATTGATTATCAACTATAAAGGTACTAAAAATATCTCATTCCCACAACTTTTTCAATCGTTTTCTTATACCGAACTCACGTTTGTTTATTGTGCCATTCCTATTCACTGTGTTCCAACGCATCCAAGAAAAGGTGATGCCTGCTCGTGAGAAACCCGAAATAGAAGATTGAACATTCAAAATAATACGATAATGAAGAGAATATTTGCATATGCTTTGCTCGCCACTACCTTGTGTGGTTGTGGTACATATTCCGTTTATCATCGCCCGGTCGGTTTGCAGACCGATGGCTTATACGGAACGGAAGTAAATGTGGCGGATACGGGCAGCATCGCATCGCTTTCATGGAAAGCGTTGTTTACCGACCCGAAACTGCAAGCGTTGATTGAGGAAGGGCTACAAGTAAACACCGATTTACGCATGGCTTATCTGAAAGTGGAGGAAGCACAGGCTACCCTCACTTCTGCACGGTTGGCATTCCTTCCCTCCATTTCGTTGAATCCTCAAGGCTCGCTGAGCAGTTTCGACGGTGCCAAGACGGTCAAGACTTATTCATTGGGAGCTTCTGCAAGATGGGAACTCGATTTCTTCGGCAAATTGCGGAATGCCAAAGAGCAGTCTAAAGCCCGCTTGGAGCAAGCCATTATTACAGGCAGGCCGTACAAAGCCAGTTGGTTGCTTCCATTTCGGAATATTATTACACGTTGCTGATGCATGACAAACAAATAGTCATCAGCGAGCGAACCATTGGTTATTGGGAAGAGGATGTGCGAACAATGAAAGCGCTAAAAGAGGCAGGCTCGACTAATGAGCAGGCGGTAGCGCAGTCCGAAGCCAACCTTGTGGCTGCCCGTTCTTCCCTTTTGAGCCTGAAGGAACAGGTCAATGCATCGGAAAACTTACTTTGCCTTTTGCTGGGAAAAACTCCCCGACATATAGACCGAGGGGTTCTTGATGGACAGCAGTTCCCTGAGTCTTTGTCCGTGGGAATCCCATTGCAGCTTCTTTCACGCCGTCCCGACATCCGGCAGTCTGAGGCTGCATTGGCAGAAACCTTTTATGCCACAGGTGAAGCACGCTCTTATTTCTATCCGTCCATTACTTTAAGCGGAACGGCAGGTTGGACGAACAACAGCGGAATAAGCATCGTGAATCCCGGCAAATGGCTGTTTAACGCTGTCGGATCATTGGTACAACCGTTGTTCAACAGGGGAACCAATATCGCCTGGCTGAAGATAGCCAAAGCGCAGCAAGAGGAAGCCTTGCTCAACTTCCAACAAGCCTTACTCAATGCCGGAGTGGAGGTGAACGAAGCATTAACCACTTGGCAGACATCCCGGCAGAAGTCCGAGTTGAGTCGGCAGGAAATCGCCCACTTGCAACGTGCTTTGCACAGTGCGGAACAGACTATGAATCATGGGAACACTACTTACTTGGAGGTGCTGACTGCCCAACAGTCTTTACTACAAGCAGAACTGACTGCCTGCCAAGATACTTTTAGCGAAGTCTTAGGTGTCATTAGCCTCAATCATGCATTGGACGGTGGCTATCAATAAAAATTGGAACATATGGAAGATAAAAAGTCTGCGAAAATTAAAGTGATTGCAGCTATCGAGAAAAATGGCGGCAATCTGTCCTTCAGAGAACTGGAGAGTTCCACCGGATTAAGTTTCGAGGAATTATCCGTCATCATCGGGTCATTGGCAAAAGAAAACCGCCTGCTGATACGCATTAACCACTTCGCCAAAGGCGCGTGCCTCTACAAGTCCTCGCAAGATGCCCTGTATGCACGGTTCATGGACTTGCTGTTCGTATATCACAGTTTGGAAAGAAGCGTGGCTTTCTATGCTTCCAAGATGTGCATCACCTCCAAGTACCTGACAACCGTAGTAAAAGCCGCCAGCGGCATAACCCCGACCGAATGGATACGGGAGGAAACCATTAAGGAAATCGAACGTATGCTGTGCCATACGCAGATGCCCATTAAGGAGATTGTTTATCGGCTCAATTTTCCGAACGCATCCTTCTTCGGAAAGTATTTCAAGGCGCAGAAAGGCATGTCGCCTAAGCACTATAGGGAAACATATATAAATAATATTCAAGCTCCAAACGCATGAACAAGGAACAAATTGGAGAAAACGCAGGCATCGTATGGCGTGCGCTGCATAACAACAGATGTTCGTGGGAAGAACTCGTGACAGCCACAGGGCTGAACCCGCTGGAACTGGCTGCAGCTATCGGCTGGCTGGCAAGGGTAGACAAAATCCGCTTCTCGCTGGAGCGGGGCATCATGTACTTCGAGGTGTATCATGAATATTATTATTGAATGAGGTTAGCATGACGCAAAAGAATTTACGAACAAGAATCCTTTTCGGGTACATCATCCTAATGGCTGCCATTTTGGTACATGAACGGCATCGGATGCAAGAAATAGAACTGGAAAGTGTCGAGATAAGCAAAATACGCAAGAACATAGGTATCGCAAATACTTTTATTAACACGAGTTCGGTATAAGAATAATATTTTTTTGAATAAAGAACTTACATTGTTTTGTAGTTCAAGCGGTCTGTGGGTATCTGTCATTCCGCGTCGAAGCGCGGAATGACAGATACCCACAGACCACATGAAGTAGGATTATTATCACATCATCATTATACCGAACTCACGTTTATATTACAGGACTTGCTATGTCGGGAGAAAGCGTTATCAGTTGGGAAAAGGCAGACTACCTGCACTATCATACTCAATGGCTGCAAACAGACAGTCTGCTACAGTCTTTGAAAACTTATTGCAAGGATTTCGTGCAGCAGACACAGGTTGATACTTTGCGTTCCATGTTACAAAGTAAGGAAGAACATCTGCGGCACATCATGTCAGTATTTGAACGGCAGGAAGAAGCCGACAGCCTTCTAATAAACCACTTGCCAGAAGTGGCAAAACGTGCGACCCGTGTACGCACCGTACAACAAAAGAAAAAAGGCATCACAGGTTTCTTCGGCGGCAAAAAGACAGTGCAGATACTTCCGTCAGCCCAAGAACTGCACGAGTTCAGCGACAGTCTGATTACTCTGCAACGGAAACAGGCGGCAGAAATGGACGCATACTCCGACAGCCTGCGTACACGAAACCGGACATTGAACGCCCAACTGAACCGCCTTGTCAGTGAGCTTGACAGGCAGGCACAAGTAGCTTTCAAACAGAGAGAACTGAAAATAACAGAAGCACAAAATACTTCCGTTCGTTTATACACGGCTACCATATCGGCAGCTATCATTCTGTTGTTCTTGTCTTATCTCACTATCCATAGGGAGCTAAAACGCAATGCGGACGAAAAAAGGAAACGTGAAGAGCTTATCGGCAAATTGCAGGAGAGCAACGCCAAGAACGAGGAACTTATACGCTTACGGCGCAACCTCATATAGAACGTAAGCCATGAACTGCGTACACCTTTGACCGCCATCAGCGGCAACGCCGAACTTCTGTTGAGCGATGACAACAGGGATAGCCGTATGCGCTATGCGGAAGTTATTAGAACATCGGCAGGGCATATGGCATCCATGCTGAACAGCCTCTTGGAGTATTTCAGGTTAGACAGCAGGAAAGTTGCAATCCTATCCAAGCCATTTAAATTAAACCTGATAGCTGATACTCTTGAAACAGAGTTTGCGGCACAAGTCCAATCCAAACATCTGACCTTGACTGTCCGTAACCATGCGAACGAAATGGTGAACGGTGACAAGAACCGCATTTTGAGCATAGGCGGCAACCTGCTTTCCAATGCTATTAAATTCACAGACAGCGGTATCATCACGCTGACAACCCAATACAAGGACGGTGTGTTTACGCTGGCGGTGGAGGATACGGGTACGGGCATAAGTGAAGGACAAAAGGAACGGATATTCAAGCCTTTCGAGCGGTTGGGCAATGCCGCCACGCAGGATGGGTTCTGGCTTGGTCTTTCCATCGTGAAACAGCTTGTGGAACTGATGGACGGGAGTATATCAGTGGAAAGCGAAAAGGATAAAGGTAGCAAGTTCACCGTTGTTCTTCCATTGCCGAAAACTGAAGAAGCCGTAGCGGAGGGGAAGAAAGAACATGTGCAAGACATCATTTCAAATTACAGCGTAATAGTGATAGACAATGACCTTGTGACGCTCGGCATGATACGGGATATGCTTGTGCAGAACGGCATAGGCTGTGATACTTGCCTAATGGTAGAAGAATTGACGGACAAAATGCGCGGCAAGGATTATGACCTGCTGATAACTGACCTGAAAATGCCGGACATGAACGGTTACGAGGTGCTGGAATTGCTGCGCGCGTCCGATGTCGGAAACTCACACACGATTCCCGTTGTAGCGGCAACGGCAGCAGGCTTCATCACGGAGGAAGAACTGAAATCGGTAGGTTTCACCGCCATGCTCGGCAAACCGTTTTCCATCGCCGAACTGCTGAACGTGGTAAGCCAATATGCCAATAAAGAGCATAGACAACAGCCGGACTTCTCGGCTTTGCTCACCTTTGGCGACAAACGACACACATTGGAACAGTTGGTTACGGAAACGAAAAAAGAAATAGAAGAAGTGCGGAAAGCTGCGGAGGCAAAGGACAGGGACGCGTTAGACGGTTGGATACACCACCTTAGAAGTTCATGGATGCTGATGAAAGTCGAACAGCCGTTGCAGGAATTATATGCCGCAATTCACAGCAACAATCCAACGGATGGAGAGATAGCCCATGCCGTCCAAAAGGTATTGACACAAGGCAAACTGATTGTGGACTTGGCAAGAAAGGAGGCTGAACGATGGGAAGAATAATCGTCGTGGAAGACAATCTCACTTTTTCCGGCTATGTATGCAGGCTGTTAAAAAGTAACGGGTTTCAGACCGTCAGCACTTCCACTTGCAACGAGGCACGTAAACTGTTCGCCAAGATGTGCGAGGACGACATTGTGCTCGCCGACTTGCGTCTTCCTGATGGCGACGGCATCATTCTGTTGGATGAGCTACGGAAACAATGCAGGAACAATCCCTACATCATTATGACGGAGTTTGGCGAAATTCCCATTGCCGTCAGGTCGCTGAAGCTGGGCGCAGAGGACTTCATTCCGAAAAATCTGTTGGAAATGAGCCTGCCTCCACTGCTGAAAACCTTACGTGAAAGGATGGAACGGCACGAAACGCTCATCCATGAGCGGCAGAGCGCGGCTTTCCGTGAGATAGACCACAAGATAAAATTGGTCGCACCAACAAACATGAGTGTACTGGTGTTAGGTGAGAACGGAACGGGAAAGGAACACATCGCCGAGAAAATACATACAATGAGCAAACGGGCGGGCAAGCCCTTCGTGGCGGTGGACTGCGGTCTGTTGTCGAAGGAACTTGCCGCATCCGCCTTGTTCGGACACGAGAAAGGGGCGTTTACGGGTGCGGATGCCAAACGGAAAGGCTATTGGGAGGAAGCCGACGGAGGCACGCTGTTCCTTGACGAGATAGGCAACCTGCCACTCGAAGTACAACAGATGATGCTGCGGGCATTGGAAAGCAAACGGTACAGACCCGTTGGCGGCAGCAGGGAAAAGATTGCGGACGTGCGCATCATCGCCACCACCAACGAGGATATGCAGTCAGCAGTAGCCGAAAAGCGTTTCCGTCATGACTTGTTCCATCGGATTAAGGAATATACGTACGTTGCACATACCGCCGCTGCGTGAGTGCCGTGAGGACATCATGCCGCTCACGGAGTTCTTCCGGAACCTTGCCAACAAAGAGTTCGGCAAACAGGTGAAAGGCTTTGATGCGGAAGCAAGAAAGCGGATGCTCGTCTATCCGTGGAGCGGCAATGTGAGAGAACTGAAAGGTACGGTACGCTCGGCGGTGCTGTTCACCGACGGGGATACGATAACGGCTGACAAACTGGAGTTTGAAGCACCCATATTGTCCGGCGAAACATCATTGTCCTTGAAAAACGAAGAGATGGAAAAGAAGCAGATAATCCGTGCTTTGGAGCAAGCGAATGGCAACCACTCTTTGGCTGCTGAGCTGCTCGGCATCGGACGCACCACGCTGTACGGCAAGATGAAAAAGTATGGTATCAGACACAAGGAATAAGACACGATTACCGCAGGTTTGGAACAGGTCGCCCGACTTCGGAGGATCAACCAAGCGGCAAGGCTTTCGGGGAGTAACCCGAAAGGTTTTGAGTAACTCGAAAGAAAATATACGAAAAATATAGTAAGTGATTTTGCATGATGTAACGTATTGATAATGTATTAGTTATAAGGGTAAAATTCGCTAAAATCAGTCATTTTTGAAGTTTGAGTGAAATGAATTTTTAAGGATGTCATTATACCCAAACTCATTAGAAATATAGGGTTGAAATACGTTTATCTAACCTTATTTATTCGTATGTATAATTGCAACTATATCAATGCGTTACATCGTTTGATAATGAAGGCACTATAAAATATTTGGTTCATCCGCAGTTCAGTTGGATAAAAAGTGAAAGATAAAGGAAGTCGCTGTAAAAATCGTATATTTGCAG
>OHVS01000105.1_pt1 | contig 49290 bp, 39 predicted proteins | sample 1579531 | NCBI WGS metagenome assembly OHVS01 (sample SAMEA3882531, study PRJEB24775) | human gut metagenome | biome: human-associated habitat; feature: intestine environment; material: feces | place: Netherlands | collected 2009/2010
CGGTTGGCGGTCTGGCCACCATACTGGCTGGAGGCCACGTCCTTCATGATCTGGGTAATCTGGGTGGCCGCAATGGCGATGGACTTCGGGGAAGCCATCGGAGCGTTGCCAAGAGTGAAGCCATTGGCCAACATGTCCCAGAAGTTCGGCAAGGAGCAGTTGGACTGGGCAGTGAACGGCGAATAGTCGGCATCGTGGAAGTGAATGTCGCCCTTCATGTGGGCGTTGGACACCGCCGGCGGCAGCATGTTGAACGCGGCGGCCTTGGACACGGCACCGGCCAGCAGATCACGCTGGGTGGAGTAGACGTTGGAATCCTTGTTCGCGTTCTCGTGAATCAGGGTCGGGTCATGATTAATGAAGCGAGCAACGGCCTCGTTGACATCAGTGGCCTTGGCACGCTGAATGTCTTTGTCGAGACGGTAATTGGTGTAGGCGCGAGCCACATCGTACAGGTGGGCGTCAATGAGGGCGTGCTCCACGAGATTCTGGATGTCCTCGATTTTGGCGGGGCCGGTGTAACGCCCCTTGATTTCGCCTTCGACTTGGTTGGCGAAACCACGGATCATGGCATCTTCTTCGGGGCCGACTTCCTTGTTCAGGTCGCCGAAAGCAGACTTGACCGCAGAGATGATGTTGATGGGGTCGAAGTCGACCACACGACCATCACGCTTCTCAACGAGCACGGTGGAGGCCTTGGCGGCCACCTTGGTCTCGTTATCGGTGACGGTTTCCTCCAGCACCTGTGCGCCCATCGGGCACCCCTTTCCTATAAGGCGAACACTCTCCTGAGTTCCGCATTTTGGCCGCACTCGACGTGGGCCACACGAAATTACATTGATATCGTTTTCTTGAACCTCTAGAAGAATACGGCATCCCCACCCCTATATCTAGTGCTCAACAGTGGCGTGTCGAACTATTTATAGGGTTTTTCGGCTATTTTTCGCCAAAACTACAAGTGTGTGATTAGCGTAACTGTTTTCTGCTCGCGTGTCGCACAGCGAGCTCACTGACGACTCTCAATCGTCAGTGCAACGCATATCTCACTCCTCTTCATAGCACCCGTTTCTTCGCCATAATGACTCCTTTCTTCTGATGCACCAGACCATCTCCATCATCGGCTGATACATCGCTTCGTACGGTTCTTGCATTCATCATCACACCGTTTTCAGGCGACGGTAAATTTTTACCGTCATCAACCAACGCACTTATAGTGGAGTGCATGACTACTGCAATGGGCTACTCATCTACCGGCCGTCCACCGACCGCCGCTTCACTGGCCTCGTCTGGCTTTGAGCCGGGTCAAGGCACTTTCGCGCCCGATCGGGGCACCATCAATCTGCCGAATGAGCCTCGCCCTATCGATCAGCTGCCTGCACGCGCCGCTGAAACCACCGCGCAAAATCCGTGGCCGGTAAGCGTGCTGAGCCAGAAGTTCTACGGTGCCGTGGAACGATGGCCGTCCGCGTGGGTCACCGGCCAGATCACGCAGATCAATACCCGTCGCGCCGGCTCGGCCTACATCACGCTGCGCGACGACTTCGAGGATATCGCCATGGAAGTCAATGGCTTCGGCAGGTTCGCGGCCGCGGCCAGCCAGTTCGTTCAGGGCGACCGCGTGGTGATTCACGGCAAACCGAACCTGTGGATGAAGCGCACTTCGCTGTCGTTGCGCGGGGACACGATTCTCAAGGTCGGAGCCGGTGGCAGCCTCAAGGCCATGATCGACGAATTGCGCAAGCAGCTTAAGGGCGAGGGCCTGTTCGATGCCGATCACAAACTGCCTCTCCCGGAGTTTCCGAAGACTATTGGCCTGATTTGCGCACCTCAGGCACGTGCGGAAGGCGATGTGATCACCAATGTGAACCTTCGTTGGCCTTCCGTAACCTTCAAGGTGGTCCATGTGCATGTTCAGGGCGAGCAATGCCCGGCCGAGGTGGTTCAGGCCATTGCACAACTCGATGCCGACCCGAGCGTGGATGTGATCATCGTGGCCCGTGGCGGCGGCTCGTTTGAGGATCTCATCGGTTTCTCGGATGAGCGTGTGGTTCGTGCGGCGTATGCCTGCACTACACCATTAATCTCCTCCATCGGGCATGAGGATGACTGGACATTGCTGGATCTGGTCGCCGATCTGCGCGCCTCCACCCCTACCGATGCGGCCAAGCGCGTGGTGCCGGATGTGCGTGAGCAGTCGCAGCTCATCGAAGGTGCCATCGACCGTATGCGACTGCGGGTCCGTTCGCGCGTGGAGAACGAGATTCGACTTATCGAGGGATATGCGAACCGCCCGAGCCTGACACAGCCGCACACCATGCTTGAGCCTCATCAGCGCTTAATTGACGACTCGTTGCAACGGCTCGATATCGGGCTGCGACGCATCGTGGACGATGCCCAGCTCACCGTCGAGCGAGCTCACGCCTCACTGACCGCACTCAGCCCGCAATCCACGTTGAACCGAGGCTATGCGGTGGTGCAGTCCGCCGATGGCCACGTACTAGACGATGCTTCGCAGGTAAGCCCTGGGGATGGCATCACCGTCACCTTGAAGAAGGGTGTCATTACCGCAACCACCACATCCGCAACCGCGTGACACGCCATACGCAGCCACGCATATATACCGTATATATAAGGAGAACATCATGACCGAAAACGCCACATCCACCGACATGAACACCCCCGCCACGTCCCTGACGGACAAGGAACGCGAGCTCATCGCCCAGATGCCATATGAGGAGGCGCGCGACAAGCTGATTCAGGCTGTCCAGGCACTGGAAACCGGCGGCCTCAATCTTGACCAGTCGATGCGTCAATGGGAGATCGGCGAGGCCTTGGCTAAGCGCGCCCAGGGTCTGCTCAACGACGTCCGTGCCAAGCTCGACCAAGCACAAGCCGAGCAAGCCGCCAACGAAGCCACCGCAGGCACGCAGTCCAACCTCGACTGAGTTGCCTCCCGGCGCGGCATCCCGCGGCTCGCACCTGAGTCCGGACTGGACTGAGTTCTGCTTCCCGGCATACGATAGTGGTGATTAGGCCACATTGGCAGCAGTTTATAGAAGGGAAATCCCATGTCAACGTTGATTCTTGTATTCCATCCGCATCTTAAGGACGGCTCGCGCGTGAACGCCCGCCTGCTCGCCGAACTCGCCGCACAGGGCGAGGACGACATCATCGTGCGCGACGAATACGCCGAATACCCGAACTTCTCCGTCAACGCCGACACAGAGCACGAGCTGCTGGAGGCTGCCGACCGCGTAATCCTTCAGTTCCCGTTCTACTGGTACTCCTCCCCCGCGCTACTCAAGGAATGGGAAGACGAGGTCATCACCGCCGGCTGGGCCTACGGTGGAGGCCACGCACTCAAGGGCAAGGAGCTCAAACTGGTGGTCACCACTGGTTCCGACGCCGCCAAGTACCGCAAGGACGGCGAGTACAGCCACACCATGGAGGAGCTGCTAAGCCCGTTTGAGGTCGTGGCGTACAAGGTCGGCATGAACTATGCTGAGCCGTTCCTGGTGCAGGGCACCGCCACCATCGGCGATGCGGAGCTGAATCAGGCCGCCGCCGATTATGTTTCGGCGATTTTGGACTGAATAAGCTGAGGCCGGGTGCAAGTCGCACCCGGCCCTGTTGTTTTTTCGCGGGCAAGCCGCAGGGTCTCTCCCTCAGTCAGCTTCGCTGACAGCTCCCCCGTCAGAGAGAGCTTTTTTTGGATCAGAGGGAGTTGATGGTTACTTCTTCAGCGGGACGTAGATCACGTTGTCAATGAGCTCGCGATAGTGCTCAACGATTTGCGCGCGACGGGTCTTCAGGCTCGGGGTCAGCATGCCGTTGGCCTCGGTGAATTCGTCTGGCAGAATCTCGAACTTACGAATCGACTCGGCGCGGGAAACGCCCTCGTTGGCGGCGTTCACCGCACGCTCCACCTCAGCGTGAACGATGGCGTTCTTGGCCAGCGAGGCCAGATCGGGTTCCGGTTTGGCGCCCTGGGATTCCAGCCAATTGTTGGCATCCGCCAGATCCAGCGTGACCAGAGCGGCCACGAACGGCTTCTTATCACCAATAACCAAGCACTGGTTGACCACAGGCGAGGTCATCACGGAAGCCTCAAGCAGACCCGGCGACACATTCTTGCCACCAGCGGTGATGATGAGGTCTTTCTTACGGCCGGTGATGGAGATGAAGCCATCTTCGGAGATATCGCCCAGATCGCCGGTGTGCAGCCAGCCATCAGTGATCTGCTGGGCAGTGACCCCAGGGTTGTTGTGGTAGCCCTTGCACACCAGCGGTCCTTTGACCACCAGCTCGCCGTCCTCGGCAATGCCGGCGGTGATACCGCACATCGGCATGCCGATGGTGCCGATGCGGTTGTCCTCTGGCAAGCTCACACACACCGGGCCGCAGGTTTCGGTCATGCCGTAGCCTTCCAGCACCGGCATGCCGATGCCGTTGAAGAAGTGGGAAAGCTCGGAGTCCATCGGAGCGCCGCCGGTGATGGCGAAGTCGGCGTTCGGACCGAAAATCGTGCGAATCTTCTTGTACACCACCTGCTCGTAGAAGGCGTGGGCGATGCGTCCGGTAATCGGCAGCTGCTCACCCTTCTGCTCGGCCTTGGACCATTCGCGCGCGTTCTCGGCGGCGCGCATGAACATCTTGCCAGCGAATCCGGTGCCGGCGCGCTGGGAGGCGGCATTGTAGACCTTCTCGTACACACGCGGCACGGCAAGCAGCAGCGTGGGGCCGAAGGTCTCGAAGTCCTTGACCATCGTCTTCATATTGGAGCTCAAGGCCAGCGAAATCGTGCCGCCAAAACTGAAGAATTCCAGGAATCGGGCGAACACATGGCTCAGGGGCAGGAACAGCAGCAGACGGCGGTTGGGCCATGCGCCGGCACGAGGCATGTACTGCAGCGCGGAAAGCACCAGGAAGGCGAAGTTGCGGTGGGTCAGTTCCACGCCCTTCGGGGTGCCTGTAGAGCCGGATGTGTAGACGATGGTGGCGCGGTCGTCGCCGTGGGAGGCTTCCTTGTATTCCCAGAATTCGGCGTCGGTGACGCTTTCGCCGTAGGTCTTGATGGCGTTCAGACCGCCGGCCTCGATTACGAACACGTTGCGCAGGGTGGGCACCTCATCGCGCACGGATTCGATCTTGTCACGCTGCCCGTCATCTTCGGCGATGGCGAGCGTGACTTTGGAATCGTTGAAAATCCAGCTGACCTGGCTGGCGGAGTTGGTCTCGTACACCGGCACGGTGAGCGCGCCGATGGACATGATCGCCATATCCAGCGCGGTCCATTCCCAGCGGGTGCGCGAGACGATGGCGACTGAATCGCCCTTGTTGACACCAAGTCCGACCAGGCCCTTGGCCAAGTCGATGACCATGTCACGGAATACTTGGGCGCTGTACGGGTGCCAAGTGCCATCATCGCCCTTGTATTCGATCATGGCACCTTCGGGATCGCGCTTGGCGCGGTTATCGAGCAGATCGAACAGGTTGATGTCGCTGTCAATCGGCTCCTTGACGGGATTGGTGAACTGCTTGACGATACGAGTATCGTTTATGGCCTTATCAGCGTGTTTTCAGTCATACTCCCCATGTAACTCCACGGATGCTACAAAACACGCCGCGAAACAATGGATTGTCCAGACCAAATGGCCCCGGCAATCCGTTATTTCGGGCAAACCAGGTAAATCTGTCGCACCGTACATTCAGCAGATTACTCGGCGGAGTCATTGGCCTTTTTCAGCTCGTCGCGAATCTCCTGCAACGTGGCGAGAGTCTGCTCTTCAACGCTAGGCCCCTGTTCTTCAGCGTCAGCCTCATCCTGGATAGCAGTAAAGATCACGAAGCTTATTAATCGGCAGAATCACGCAGAAATACACCGCCACGCCAACAAGCAGGAAGTTAATCAGCGCATTAAGAATCGCACCAAACGAAACGGTCGAGTTGTTGAACGTGATGGTCAGTAGTCCGGAAAGATCCGGTACGCCGCCGATCATGCCAATTAATGGGCTGATGAGATTGTCTACGATGGAATTGACCACAGCGGTAACGGCAGAGCCCATCACCACACCTACCGCCATATCAATCATTGATCCGCGCGACAGGAATTTCTTAAAGCCATTCAACGGACCTTTATCAGTCAAAGCAACAACTTTGCGAGCGGTTCCTCCCGTGGCCTTGGCAAAGTCGGCGGCAATATTCATGGGATTGTGGCTATTCATAACGGCACTCCTTACAAAATTCGGACACTTCACTTGTATCCGACTGGTTTCCCACGACTCCATTATGCCGCTTGTTGGAATACCCCTATACCACTGCGGCGTTCCCGTACATGACTATGTACGAGAACGCCGCCAACCCTGCTTGCAGAGAACCTGTTAGAGCTGTTTAGAACTGAATGTAATCGACTTCCGTATGTTCGCCGGTTTCCAAGTATTTCGCCACATCATCAGGACCGGCGAAAACCAGTTCGACCGCTTGCGCAATCATCAGATTGACACGATCCATTGGTGTAAGGTTCTCGAAATAGCCGTACACCGGGATTCCCAGCGCATGCGCATATCCGATTTCGAACATCGTGCCCGGGTCCTCGTCCATAAGATTGGCGACCACGGCTTTAGCAGCATTAATGCCATGGATATCGTCCGCAAAGCATCCTTCAGGGCCTACTTCTTCGATCTGGCTGACAAACCGCGGCTTGAACAGTACCTTGCCATGGTCTTCCAATATCTTTTCCAAACGTTCCATACTTGCCGTTTGTTCAGGATCAAAGAACGGACCGGCCACATAGAAGTCATACTGTTTGTCTTCACTCATGGTCTCTAGTCATAGCGCAGCCGCGTCGGACGCCAGCCGTTATTTTCACTGTATGGACAAGGGGTCGTATTGTGAACATTACTACGGGATAACCGTCAATGACTACGTACGTTGCCCCCGATCAGCACACTCCGCCACTTTCGCCCCCTCCCGTATCGTCGAGCACGCGAACCAAGCCGACCAAATGGCCGCCATCCCATGCGCTGATCACCGTATCCGAATGCTGCAATGCCTTGAACAACCGTTCCGGCCACTGCGCCGATTCCCAACCTACCGACTTGAACAGCGCCTCAACCTGCTCAACAGTAAACCGCTTCTCTTCCGTGTATTCGATAGCCATGGACCCTCACGACAACCGTGAAGCCCCACATGTCTTTGCATAGTTTCACACGACGGGATGACGGATAGTGGAACCTATACGTTTACACATGCCTAATGCCCATGGCTCATCACCGATGAATAGAGGCTGAGATACCGTCATGTTTCCGAAGCCAAGTGCCCGAGATCGGATTCGAACCGACGACACCCGCTTTAGGAGAGCGGTGCTCTATCCACTGAGCTACTCGGGCAACGACGTTTCATTGTACACGGCCACACGCCCAGTCGCATCATGTTCGCGTGGCAGCTTGCGCAAGCCATCCGGCAACCTGAGCAAGCCACATGGAGGAACCCGACATCAGGTCATGGCCCGGTCTTTCGTGCCAGTTTGGTGCGAACTGCTCTTGCGCACGGCGAAAAGACACTGAAAGACAAGCCGTACACGGTACAGTGGCAAATCGCACGAAAAGCAAAGTAACAGTAAACAAGCCGGAGGAAAGGGCAGCATGGCAAAGGCACGGAGTACTACCACAGGCGCAAGCGTACGAGCTCGCGCCGCTGCCAAGCCACGCTCTGCCAGAGCCACGGCACGCCCAGTATCCAAGTCTGCCGTGAAGCCACACAAACGGCATCGTCTGCTTGGTTTTCTCGCCACGATGTTCGCGCTTCTTGCCCTTGCCGGCGCTGCCGCCCGCGCGCTGCCTGCCGATTTACAGGAACTGCCATTTGCGCCGATTGTGGTATCGGCAACGCCATGGTTCACGTTGCTTGGCTTGATTGCCCTGCTGTTGGCCATCGTGTCGCGGCGTATCCTTGCCGCACTAATCGCCATCGCCGCAATCGCATGCAATGGCTATTGGCAATATCCGTTCTTCTACTCGACCGATCCACTCCCCCAAGCCGCGCAGAACGCCGTGGCCGCAGCCTCCCCCAACACCAGCGATGCCTACGCGCGCGTCATGACCTTCAATGTATACAAGGGGCAGGCCGACCCACAAGCCATCGTCGAACTAGTCCGCGATCAGCGCGTCGAAGTGCTCGCTTTGCAGGAGACCACCGAGGATTTCGTCAAAAAACTCAACGAGGCTGGCATTGAGCACTATCTGCCGTATGCGCAGGTCTCATCGTCTGACGGCGTATTCGGTAACGGCCTCTGGTCGGCCACGCCACTTGCCGATCCGGCCGACGATGACGTGAATTCCAGCGCCTCATTCATGCCCGGCGGCACGGTGGATATGGGTGGTCAGCAGATTCGATTCGTATCCGTGCACACCACCGCTCCCGTACCCGGCTATTGGCGGCAGTGGAAGCGATCGCTGGATGAGTTGGGTCCGATGCGCGGGCATACGGATACACGGTATATTTTCATGGGCGATTTCAACGCCACTTACGATCACACGCCATTCCGTGATTTTCTTGGCGACCGGTTCGTGGATGCCGCACGTGAATCCGGACATGGGTTTACGTTCTCATGGCCTACGAACCGCGTGTATATGCCGATGTTCGCCGGTATTGACCACGTGGTGCTTGATCAGGGCATGAAGGCCGGACAATGCAAGGTGGTCAAAGTCGAGGGCTCTGATCATGCGGCATTGTTGGCTACCGTGGCGGTTGGGTGATTCCCCTCAATAGGACTAGAAACCGAGGCGGGTGCGGCCGAATTGGTCGAGCCAGCGCAAAATCGCGCCTTCACGCAGCGCCCACGGGCAGATCTCGACTTCCTGAATATTCAGGGCCTTCATGATCTCGTCGGCCACCACGCCGCCGCCCACAATCTGCATCGTGCGTTCAGGCGTGATGCCGGGCAAAGCCACGCGCTGCTCAGGCGCGATCGCCGCCAAACGAGGAATCCAGTCTTCCAACTGCTCACGAGTCATAATCCATGAATCTTCGCGGCCCGGCGCACGCATCACCGCACCGCACAGGCGAGCCAGCGAGCGGAAGGTCTTGGAGGTGCCAACTGCATGATTCGGGTGCTTGGATTGCGGGAAAACCTTGACCATCGGCTCCAGAATCTTGCGCACGTTCTTACGCACGTCTTCCAACTCGTCGGGCGTGGCCATGCCGGAAGGCAGAAATTCAGTGGTGACGCGGCCCGCGCCAGCCGGGGCGGAAAGCGCTACGGTCGGCTCTTCGTCGGAGCCCATCGCCACTTCGAGCGAACCGCCGCCGATGTCCAGCACCAGCAGTCGGCCGGCATCCCAACCATACCAACGGCGGGCGGCCAGGAAGGTCAGGCGAGCCTCATCCGTGCCAGACAGCACAGTGACGCCCTGACCAATCAGTTCCTCGATCTTGTGAATCACTTTGTTGCCGTTCGGCGCCTCGCGCAGGGCGGAGGTGGCCATAACCAGCAGCTGGGTGATTTCGTATTCCTCGGCCAGCCGCATGCACTGGGACACGGCTTCCAGAATCGCCTCGATGCCGGACTTCTTGATTGAGCCGTCGTCCTTTAAATACTTCATCAGGCGCACTGTGGATTTGGTGCTGGCCTCGGGGTCAGGGCGAGCGCCGGGGGCGGCGTCGACGATAAGCATGTGGATAGTGTTCGAACCGATATCAAGCACACCAAGTCGCGTGGTATGCGAACGCAGATTGACCATGATTCCTATTCCTGACCTTACCTAACCCGTGATGGCCGAACAACGGGCCGACCATCGCAATCAGCCAGCCGTGCGCCACCATGGCGAGTCGTTCGGCCGGCAACCAACACCGTGAGGCCAGCCGAACATCACACAAACTCGACTACTGTACAACAATCACACCGGCTGCCGCGCCGTTCACAGCGATTCGACGAACGTTCCGAGACGTTCCAGCCCCTCGGTCAGGGCCTCACGTGAGGCGGCATAGCTCAGGCGCACATGCGTATCCGCCGTGGCCGCGCCGAAGTCGCGGCCAGGAGTCAGAGCCACATGGGCTTCATCCAGCGCGCGTTCGCAGAACGTCCAGGCATCCAGACCAGTGCGGGAGATGTCGAAGTAGGCGTAGAACGCGCCATTCGGCTCCACCTCAACCGGCAAACCGATGCGCTTGAGCCCGTCAATCACAATGCGGCGACGGGCCAGCAATTCCTGACGACGAGCTTCGCATTCCGCCAAGCTTTCCGGCGTGAAGCAGGCGAGCGCCGCATGTTGCGTGGGCGTGTGGGCGCACAGGTAGTAGTTGGTGGCCAGATCGTCAACCGCTTCCAGCACAGTGGGCTCGTCCGGCAGAATCGCCCAGCCGAGGCGCCAGCCGGTCATGCCGAAGAACTTGGAGAAGCTGTTGCATACGATGGCATCGGGGTCGCAGGCCAGCACGGATTTGACTTCGGTACCGTCCGGCTCCCGGTCAGCCAAGTCGAGGTAGGTTTCGTCCACGATGCGCCATGCGCCGCGGCTGGCGGCCAACTTGCACACCTCGTCCAATACGTTGAAGTCGATGGTGGTGCCGGTGGGGTTGGACGGCGACGTGATCATTACGGCCTTGGTCTTGCTCGTCCAGTACTGGCTGCACAGGTCGGCGGTCAGGTGGAAGCGGGTGGCGGCCGAGGTCGGCACATCGATGACCCGGCCTTCAAACGACCGCACAAGTTCGCGGTTGCATGGGTAGGAGGGGTCGGCCACAATCACATCGTCACCGGGGTCCACGGTCAGCGCGGTGGCCAACAGCAGAGCGGCCGAACCGCCGGCGGTCACGCAGATACGCTTGGGGTCGATGTCAAGGTCATGACGCTCGCGGTAGAAGTCGGCGATGGCCTGACGCAGTTCAGGTAGGCCCATGGCGGCGGTGTACGGCAGGGCCCGGCCGTCGTACTGTTCGCGCATGGCGTCGCGTACGGCGGGCGGCGCGCCGAAATCGGGCTCGCCAAGGCTTAATTTGATGACGCTGGTACCTTGGGCGATCATCTTGTCTGCTTGTTCGCCGAATACCATGGCACGGAAGGGATTGGCCTCACGCGCTCGGCGGGACATGACTGGAGACGCGGCCGGAGATTGGGGCTGCTGCGCTGCTTCGTTTTCCATATTTCGGTTCTATCCGCCTCACGGGACAAGGTTTCTTCTATAATCACTGTAGGTCGATTGAGTGCACCAACCCGCATTCAAGGAGGAATAATGAGTCGATTCAATGGCAAGCGCGCCGAGTTCGAGGCCAGCGGCGAAAAAATCAACGTCGCGATTCTGGGTGCGGGCCGCATAGCTCACACTATGGCCGGCACCCTGACCCAGATGGCTGAAGATTCACTGTATTCCTCATGGATTCACCCGTATGCGGTAGCGGCCCGTGATATTACGCGCGCGCAGGCTTTTGCCGACCAATGGCATTTTGACAAGGCTTATGGATCGTATGAGGAGTTGGTGGCGGACCCGGATGTGGATCTGGTGTATATCGCCACCCCGCACAGTCTGCACGCCGAACAGGCGATCCTGTGTATGAAAGCCGGCAAGAACGTGCTGGTGGAGAAGTCGTTCACCGCGAACGCCGGGCAGGCACGTGAGGCGCTGGCCGTGGCCGAGGAAACCGGCATGCTGTGCACGGAGGCCATCTGGACGCGCTACATGCCCAGCCGCAAGCTCATCAACGAAGTTATCGAGTCCGGCGAGATCGGCGAGGTGAAAGCGGCGAGCGCCAACCTGTGCTATCCGGTGTCCGGCAAGGCGCGTATGACCGATCCGGCCTGTGCCGGTGGCGCGCTGCTCGATGTGGGCGTGTATCCGCTGAACTTCCTGGATATGGCGGTCGGCGCCGACCATGGCCGTACACTTGATCATTTCGATACGTCGATGGTGCCCGCCGAAACCGGTGTGGATGCGCAGAATTCCACCACGTTGTATTACAGCGACGGCACGATGGCCGTGTCCACCAGTTCGATGCTGGTTTCCTCCGACCGCGGCGGCTATGTGTGGGGCACCGAGGGTTATCTGGTGGTCACCAATATCAACAATCCCGAGTCCATCGACATCTATGACAACGCCCACAAGCCCGTGCGCAGCATTGCGGTGCCGCCGCAGTTGACCGGTTATGAGTATGAGGTGGCCGATGCGGCCAACGCGCTGCTGGACGGCAAGATCGAATGCGAGGCGATGCCGCACGCCGACACCATCCGCATCATGGAGCTGATGGATGCGATTCGTGACCGTTGGGGCCTGAAGTTCCCGTTTGAATCCTGATTTCAGCTCCCCTCCAGAGGGGAGCTGAAATTATTCCGCTGAATCTGCATCTCCTTCAACAATCTGCTCATACAGCCGTACGAGGCGTTCGTCGCGCACGGCTTTCGTTAATTCGCACTCCCATACGGTAATTACACGCCAGCCAGCGGCCTCCAGTTCGGCTCGCTGCGCGATGTCTCGATTGTGATTGCGCAGTAGTTTCGCCTGCCAGAATTCCACGTTCGATTTCGGCATCGAATGTTTGGAACATCCTTCATGCATGTGCCAGAAACAGCCGTTGACAAACACGATGGCGTGGTATTTCGGCAGTACTACATCCGGGTGTCCGGGGTAACGCTTGTCGTTCTTGCGGAATCGCAACCCCTTGCGAAACAGGTAGCTGCGTACCAGTACCTCAATTTTGGTGTCTTTGCCACGAATATGCGACATCGTGTACGAACGGGTACCCCGCTCATACTTCTCCACTGGCTGTTTCTTGCGATTCACGCACTCCAGACTACCGTGACGTTGCGGCGAGAATGAGAGCCTGAACGAACGATCACCCATCTTGCCCGTCCGTGTCTCTTATCGCGGGCAACAATCATCTGCCGGTCGAGACTGCCCGATTAGACTGAGTTCAATGGATGACATGACGATTCGTAGGGCCACGGCGGCCGATATTCCCCAGATCGACGAACTGCTGCGGCAGGTGCTCGAAGTGCATCATGCCGGCCGACCGGATCTGTTCAAAGGCGGTGTCAAGAAATACACGGACGAGGAATTGAAGGCGATTCTGGCCAACGATCAGACCCCTGTGTTCGTGGCGGTTGCGCCATCTGCCAATGACGGCAATGACGCCGAACATAACGCCGACTCCCCCGCCACCGACCAAGTGCTTGGCTACGCATTCTGCGTGTTCCAGCAGCACCTCAACAGCAATATCCTGACCGATATCAAAACCCTGTACATCGATGATCTATGCGTTGACGAGCGGTCCCGCGGCCACCATGTAGGCTCCACCTTGTATCGCTACGTGCTCGACTTCGCCCGTCAATCCGGCTGCCACAACGTAACGCTCAACGTCTGGGCCTGCAACCCCAAAGCCCAAGCCTTCTACGAACGCATGGGACTCACTCCATATTACATCGGCATGGAGCAGGTGCTGTAGCGCCGCCGTTTCAGCAGCACGATGATGGCGATGATCGCAGCGAGGCTGCATAGGGCCACGCCATATACAAAGCCCGGAGTTCCGAAATTCATGAGGCAGATTGTGATGTTACCGGTAGTGGTTACCGAAAACACGACGATAAGCGCGACGATACGAATCATATCCAGCAGTCCAGCTGCTTGAGCCAACAGACGCTCCGGTACCACCAATTTGGCCGCCGTGCACAGCAAAGTCGCCTGAACGGCGAGCAGAATCGCCCATTCCCAGAACATGGACGGTTCTTTAAGCAACGTGGTCTCCGGAAACATAGACACCACCTCATTGATAAACCACGGCGCCACAACAATCTCCACATATGCGAGCCCAATACAACACACGACAAGCACCACGGCAATGGCATAGCGCCAAGCGACGTCTGTTTTGCGAGATTTACGAGAAATGAATGCGATACCAGCGTTCATGGCTATGCTCCTTAATCCAATATCAATATCAATGGATGAACCTGCACTGCACCGTATGCCACCATCATAATATATCGAATATCGATATAAAAATATCGAAAAACACTTTCACCATTCACCTACACATCCGCAAACCCATGAATACACATGTTCTTAATCGGGATGGGGAGTGCACAAAGAAGCTCTGTCACCCCAGCAGATTGAGGAGATCGTCCTTGGTGAGGGTGGCGATGGAGGCGGGGGCTTCGGTGAGGGCGCTGGCGCCGGTGCCGGCTTCGTCGGCAAGCAAGGAAGCGTCGGTGAACTGGCGGGCGAGCTCGCTCTTAGTATGCTGAAGCTCCAAGATACGTTCTTCGATGGTGTCCTTGGCCACCACCTGATACACGTTGACGTCTTCGGTCTGGCCGATACGATGTGCTCGGTCGGTGGCCTGATCCTGTGCGGCGGAGTTCCACCATGGGTCGGCGTGGATGACCACGCTGGCACCGGTCAGGTTCAGTCCGGTGTTGCCGGCCTTCAGGGAAATCAGGAAGGCAGGCGTATCGTCCGCATTGAACTGGTCGACGAGTTCGAGACGCTTCTTCTTGGGCGTGGAGCCGGTGATGGTGTAGTAGCGCAGGCCTTGCGCGTCGAAACGTTCGGCGATCAGATCAAGGAAGCTGGTGAACTGGGAGAAGATCAGCGCCTTCTTGCCTTCGTTCACACAGGTTTCCACCAGTTCGGTGATGGCGGCAAGCTTGGCCGATTGATCCTTGGCATCGGCGTACAGCAGCCTCGGATCGCAGCAGATCTGGCGCAACTTGGTCAACTCGGCGAGGATGCGAATCTTCGACGTGTTGAAATCGGCTTCTTCGCTGTGTTCGAGCTGCATTCTGAGCCGCTGCTCGTGAGCCGCATACAGTTTGCGCTGTTCGCCGGCAAGCCGCACGGTCAGCGTGGTCTCTAGCTTGTCCGGCAAATCGGTCAACACCTGGGACTTCAGCCTGCGCTTGATGAACACGCCCACCAACGACTGCAATTGGCGAGATACCCGAGCGGCCTCAGGATTGACTTGTGCGGCGGCCCGACCTTCAGCCGTGCCGCCATCCGCGGCCCGGGCATTGGAGATGGGCAACTCATAACGCTCATGGAATCGCTTATATGAGCCGAGCAGCCCCGGCATCAGGAAGTCGAAAATGCTCCATAGTTCGGAGAGTCGGTTTTCGATCGGCGTGCCAGTCAAGGCGAAACGATGGTCGGCGGCCACGGCCTTGACCGCTTTGGCTATTTTCGTGGTGTGATTCTTGATGTACTGGGCTTCATCCAATGCCATGACATTGAAACGTTGCTCATTGGCGGTGTAATCATCGACATCTCGGCGCAGCAGGTCGTATGAGGTGATGAGCACGGTGGGTTCATCCGCCCGGAACGCACGGCCGATGGCGGTACGGCGCTCGGCTTTGGTACCGGCCACCGTCACGGCATTGAAGCTCGGGGCGAACTTGGTGAATTCGGCACCCCAGTTGTACACCAAGGACGCCGGGCACACGATCAGCGATGGGCCAAGGCTGCCATTGCCCATCTCGCCGGTATTCCGCTGATATCGAGACAGGAGCAACGCGATAAGCTGCACGGATTTACCCAAGCCCATCTCATCGGCCAGAATGCCGCCAAAACCCTTGTCGCACAACGTGTTCAGCCATTGAAAGCCTTCGACCTGATAAGGGCGCAGAATATGCTTGAGACTATCCGGCACTTCATACGACTTAGGGTCGATGATCTTGAGATCGTCGATGTATTCGGTGAACGAAGCGTCCTTGACTACATCGGAGCCGTCATCCGGCAGCTCACCATCCAGTAGGAATGCTCGACCGCCCGGCAACTCGATCAGTCCGGAGTTGAGCTGCTGCTCGCTCAGATCGAGGTCGCTGGCCAATCGGTCCAACGTGCTGAGATTCGCGCCGCTGAGTTTGACAAGCGTGCCGTCCTTCAACTGATGGAATCGTTGACGCCGACGGTACGAAGATAGCAAGGCACCCACTTCGTCCGGCGGCACTTCATCAGCGAGGGGTGATATCTCCACCAAGTTGCCTTTGATGGACAATCCGACTTTGACGCTTGGTGGCTTGGGCGCGATCAGCCGGTCAAAAGCCGGTGTGGTGAAGACCTCCCCCACTTCCTTTAGTGCCGGCAATCCCTCGTCAAAGAGACGAACGATCTGCGTGGTGTCATCGCGATCGATAGTGGCCGCATCAGACACGAATTTTTTGGTGGCCTTTCGCGCGGCCGGCGTTCGGAACCCATTCACCGTCTGATGAGTGGCGGCCGCAACGCGCTTGCGCTGGTCAGGCATGGTAAAGAATTCACGCACTACATCAATCGCAAGATGCTCAGCGTCGAAATCACGCCCAATCACGCCCCGAGACAAGGGGATGGAACGCTCGCCCTCAGCATGCACCGTCGGGCCATCGGGTAGCAACGGGACAATGGCATCGCCGTAGCGTGCCTTGACCTCGCATTGCACACCATGCTCATCACGATCCAGATAAAACTGGAGGCTGCATTCCGTAGGACTTAATTCAGCCAGCTCGCGAGGAATCTCACTGGCCTCCAACAGTCCGGCACCAACCAGCTGAGGCAATAGCGTGCGTGCGAATAGGGCGATGTCATCGCCGGCAATGACCTGTCCCTCGCCATCGGGTTCAAACAGGTCTCCCAATAGTCCTCGCAACGGAATCAATCGTTTCGGGCAACGGACGAATCGGCATCCTGCTGCGCTTTTACGCTGAGAGCCCGCCACCATGGCGGATACCGCACCGGCCGGATTAGTGGAGGCGAGCAACAGCCATACATTCTTGCCGCCGTCAATCACGGTTTCCACCGCTGGCACTCCGGTAAGCAGGTATCCGGCATCCGGACCATACGTATTGAAATCACGCCGCGCAATGCGCATGAGAAAATCTGGCTCGCCACCATCAACTGGCACCGATGCAGGCTGCCCGGAGAACCATGTGTTCAGCACGAGCTGTACGCCTCTGCCCTCACGTACGGACAGCAACCGGGCCACTTCCGGTGCTGAAAGCGTCAGATGACGGTCGATGGCGATATGCCCGTAATACCTGTCCTGCTGCTCGGCCGCACGACGCACGGCCATCGCATCATCAAGGACGTCCAGCAGGGGGCGCGAATCATCATCGAGCATATCCGGCGTATGAATAAAGGCAAGCTTCTGCCCATAATCCGCATAGTCGCCGTTCGCCATGGCAAGCACAAATTGCGGAATCGATTTCAGCACATAGCTGGACCCATTGGAAGCCGAGCCGATCTTGAACTCCACGCTCCACACGCCGTCGATGAAACTCAATATCGGGACAAGCTGCACCTGCCCCAAGCCCACAGTCTCGCTGTCACCCTGATACCCGCCGCCTCGGGTGCCGGCACGAGAGCCGTATCCGCTTTTTGTACGCCGAGCATTTGCACCGTTTTTCCCTTGCGTGGCATCAAACCGACGCATAACCGCATTGCGACGACGAATTTTGGCTTGAGCGTCTTGCCTATCAGCGTGCTCCATATAGTCAATCAGCGTCCGAGACGGTCGTGCGGCCCCGGCACGGTAGCCTTCAAAACGCTGCGGATCATCGCAGAATATGAAGGCGAGCGCAATCATGTGCTTGCACATGCCATAGCCACGGCCGTAAGCCGGGCATGAGCACTTGCCACCGACGGCTTCTCCCGTATCGAGGTCGAATTGCACGCTGGTACGATACCTACTCGATGGGCTGGTGGTGCCACGTAGAATACCGTCAAGCTCGGCATACCCGGTTCGATGATTTTCGCTGTATACCGGATTGATAACCATGGTGGCCGCTTTGCGCGCAATGCTACGGGCACGAGCGAGCACGGCATTCGACGATGACGATTCCACATCGTTGCGTAACGCAAGGATAGGGACGGCATGGGCTTCGGCACGCTTCGCAGACCCGGCGAAATGGCCTTCGTCCTCATCGTCGAACCATACGGAACGTCCTTGCCTGAAACGATAGGGCATCACCGCATCGGCGGCGGACAAACTGTCCGTTCCACCAAACGTTACGTCTCTGCTGCCGGCCGCGCCTGAGCTACCAAGTATTCCACCCGTCTCACCAGAAATGCCGCCTACTCCGCCGCTTTTACCGGCATAGATGCCCCTGCCCCCATTAGTGTCATCAGTGTCATCTATGTCATACCGACCGTCGTCGTAATCGGCATCTTCGTCGTCTCCTCTTTTCCAAGGATTGCGACGACGCAACGCATGGCCCCAGGAAACGCCGGAATCATCATCCTCATAAGGCAGGAGGCCATCGTCATCCGCATTATCGGGAACATGGCCAAACACACCATACCCTTTGCTCATGGGCGAGCCTCCTTTCCAGCGAATGTATTTCAACCCAACGTTTCCATCCTAGACGAAGCGCGCGGTAGCCTTAATGTATGGATGCAGACAAGCCGGCGCAACGCAAATCCTATGCAGGGAACACCACCCTCGAAATCTTCGAGGTGCTGTGGCGTCACAGTTACTTTGGGCATGGCCTGACCGTACGGCAAATACTCGATGAGCTTGCCCGTAAACACCAGCTGGAAGATCCAAGCGAGCTGCCGACCGAGAAGACCATACGAAACCAGCTCAAAAAGCTGACCTCCACGGAATTTCTCGGCAGACATATCGGGCATCTCACCGAAAGCGACCTTGCCGGCATCGAATGCAAGAATCCACAACCCGGCTGGTATCTTGATGCATTCCTGTCCACTGCCGAAATGCGACTGCTACTAGACAGTCTTACCCTATCTCGCATCAGCCTCGACACCATGGACGACCTCATCGGTAAAATCCGCGAGCTCGCAGGCGCCGCCGGGCAGGCAGTAGGCTACCTGGACCATGTGGCCACCTACACGCATATCAACGGTGAGTTCCTATCCACTATCGACCAGCTGAATCAAGCCATCGAAGAAGGCCACGGCGTAACCTTCCAATACCGTGATTACGGACCGGATGGCACCTTGATACCGCATAAAAGCCGTACGGGTGCAGGCCGAATTACCTACACCGCCGACCCTTACCAGATGGTGTACAAGAACGGACGCTATTACCTCATCTGCCACCTGCATGGCGAAGACAACCTCCGCATTTTCGTGGTCAACCGAATCGCCAACGTCAGCGCCAAAGGCAGGAACGGCACAGTGCCACTGGAAAAACCAGCACCAGCTGATTTTGACGCAGTGAACTTCATGCGCCACCGTCCATACCCCGTAGCCGATGCCCCGATTCGCATCCGCATGGCCGTACGAGACGAATCCATGCTCAACAACGTGTTCGAATGGTTCGACGACCCTCAAATCAAACATTCACCGGACGGCACACAGTTCGAAGTCATCGTCGATGCTCCCGAACGCGCTGTGTTCTGGTGGGCATTGCAGTATTCCTGGGATGGCCGCGTAGTGATTCTTGAGCCCGATTCGCTCAAGCGCAAACTCTATGATGCCGGGCGTCGCATGGCCACAGCCTATGCTCCCGAATGATGCAACATCACATCGCACACCTCCTTGTCGAGTTGTTCACCAGCGAATTTCACCGGAGAACCTATCATCCCATCGCCAATCACACTCGGTAATTTTTTACCGGGAAATACGATTTCAAGCCATTTCGCGGGCATCGTCCCTCACCTAGGCGCACATAAGGCTAAGGTGGGAATCATTAATCGCATCGCGCGTCCACAAGCGTGCACTAGCGCGTACAACAATAAGGAGCAACTATGAGCGAAGAGCGTACCGCATGGGGCTGGGGTCTGGCCAGCGTAGACGCCGCCGGCACCACCCTGGACGTCTGGTACCCCGAACTGAATCTCGGTGAGGCACCGGCCGAGTCCGATCGCCCGAACCACAATTTCGGTACTTTGGCTCACGATGAGGCCGACGCCCGTGGCATTCGCCGCGTGCCGGTATTCGTCGTCAGCCAGTTGGACGAGCCGATCAGTAATGCCGCGGACGCTTACCTGAAGCTCCATTTGATGAGCATGCGCATGGCCAAGCCGAACACGCTGAACCTCGACGGCATCTTCGCCCAGCTCGCCAATGTGGTGTGGACCAACTACGGCCCCTTCGCCGTTGAAGACTTCACGCTGCGCAAGGCCGACGTCGAACGCGCCTCCACCGAAGCCGCTCTCGCTTTCGCCTCCCAGGCCGGACTGCCTGCCGCAGCTCCTGCCGCCACTGTCAACGTGTTCGGTGTGGATAAGTTCCCGCGCATGATCGATTACGTAGTGCCCACCGGCGTGCGTATCGGCGACGCCGACCGCGTGCGCCTCGGCGCTTACTTGTCTTCCGGCACCACCGTGATGCACGCCGGATTCGTGAACTTCAATGCCGGCACGCTCGGCGTCTCCATGGTCGAAGGCCGTGTTTCGCAAGGCGTGGTCGTGGGTGACGGTTCCGACATCGGCGGCGGTGCCTCCATCATGGGCACCTTGTCCGGTGGCGGCAAGCTGCGCAATTCCATCGGCGAGCACTCGCTGCTCGGCGCCAACGCCGGTATCGGCATCTCTCTGGGCGATAACTGCACCGTCGAAGCCGGTCTGTACATCACCGCCGGCACTAAGATCACCATCTGGGACAAGGCCAAGGCCGCCGCTGGCGAACCGCTGGAAGTGGTCAAGGGTGCTGAGCTCTCCGGCAAAGACAACATTCTGTTTATCCGCAACTCGGTGAACGGCCGCATCGAAGCCCGCTACCGCAAGGTGGGAATTGAGCTCAACGCCAAGCTGCACAAGAACTGAAATTGAAATAATGGAGCGTTATCTTCGTTGCCCCTCGGTCGACGTACCTTCGTACGCCTTCCCTCGGTGCGCCTCGATACCGCACACATTATTTCAATTTCAGAACTAGCCCTGCTAGTTCTTATGCAGCCGTCGCAGCATAGCTGGTTTGCGCTGTACATATAGAAAGCGCCTCACTGGAATCTCCAGCGAAGCGCTTTCTCAAACCAACAATCACCGCTCGTCCATCGGCACGAAATCGCGCTCGACCGGACCGGTGTAGACCTGGCGTGGGCGGCCGATCTTGGTATTCGGGTCGGCCAACATCTCACGGTACTGCGCAATCCAACCGGGAATGCGGCCCAGCGCGAACAGCGTGGTGAACATGGCCGGATCGAAGCCGATCGCCCGATAAATCAAGCCCGTGTAGAAGTCGACGTTCGGATACAGGTTGCGCGATACGAAATATTCGTCATTCAGCGCAATATCTTCAAGCTCGGTGGCCACGGCGAACAGCGCGCGCTCGTCAGACGGCAGCTTCTGCGTATCTTCGCGCTCCATGATCTTTTCCAGATACTTCCTGGCAATCGCCGCGCGCGGATCATACGACTTGTATACACGGTGGCCAAGGCCGGAAATCTTCTGGCCATTCTCCTTGGCATCACGCACGAACTCGGCCACAGACTTGCCGGAATCACGAATCGCCTTCAATTGGCGCAGTACGGCCTCATTCGCACCACCATGCAACGGACCAGACAGCGCATTGACGCCAGCGGCCACCGCCGAATACAGGTTGGCGTGGGCGGAACCGGCGATACGCACCACCGAGGTCGAGCAGTTCTGCTCATGGTCGGCATGAATAATCAACAAACGACCCAAAGCATGCACATACAGCGGGTCGGATTCAAACGGCTCGTACGGCACAGCGAAGCACATGCGCAGGAAGTCGTCCACATAGCCGCGCGCGTAATCGGGGTACAGCATCGGCTCATCGCGACGACGGCGGAAGATGTACGACACAATCGTACGGGCCTTGGCCATGATGATCTTGGCGGCCTCATCAAGCTGGTCGTTGTCAGAAATATCGGTGGTGTCCGGGTAGAACGTGGCCAGCGCATTGATGGCGGAGGCAAGCACGCTCATCGGGTGAGCGGAGCGCGGGAACGAACCCATGAAGGTACGGAAGTCTTCGCCAACCATCGTCTTGTGATTGATGTCCGCACAGAACTGCTCATACTCAGCCCTGCTCGGCAGCTCGCCGTGGCGCAGCAGCCACGCCACCTCCAGAAAATCGGAGTTCTCGCACAGTTGCTCGATGGGGTAACCGCAGTAGCGCAAAATCGAATGCTTGCCGTCGATGTAGGTGATTTTCGATTCGCACTGCGCGGTGGTGAGGAATCCGGGATCAAGCGTTACCCAGCCATCGTTGCGCAGTTTGGAAACGACGATGCCATCCGGCCCTGCACTAGCCTTAACCACGGGCAGGTTGAACTTGTTCGAATCGACATCAAGTTGTGCCGTTGCCATTCGCGCACCTTCCTCTTCATGAACCACTTACCCCAAACATTAACGTTCACGCGTTCGCGAACACTAGTGTTCGGTACTCTATGTCTTCTGTGTTACCGCTGGCGAATGCCGGTCGATACACGAAAGCCGAAGTGCGCTCATGCTATCAAAGCAAACGCACTTCGGCTTGTTACGTCTCGAATTCGCGGGAAAACCGCGAACAGACGGACGGCTAATGAGACGCTGATCGCCCATCACAGGCCAATCAGGCACCTACCATACGCCAAACGCCGATCAGAGGTTGGTGCGATCGGTGAAAACGATCGGGCCGTTCTCGGTGATGGCGATGGTGTGCTCGGAGTGGGCGCCGCGCGAGCCGTCGGAGGCACGCAGGGTCCAGCCGTCCTTCGGATCCTGGAAGATCTCGTCGGTGGTCTTGAGGAACCACGGTTCGATGGCGATGACCAGGCCTTCGCGCAGCTTGTAGCCGTGGTGGGCGCGGCCGTCGTTCGGCACGTGCGGGTCGCCGTGCATGATGTGGCCCACGCCGTGACCGCCGAACTCGAGGTTGATCGGGTAGCCGTATTCGCGCGCGACGTCGCCGATGGTGTTGGAGATGTCGCCGAGACGGTTGCCGGGCTTGGCCACGTCGATGGCGGCGGCGAGCGCTTCCTCAGTGCACTTGATGATGCGCAGGTCTTCGGGGTCCGGGTCTTTGCCGACCACGAAGCTGACGGCGGAATCGGCCACCCAGCCGTCCACAGAGATGGCGAGATCGAGGGAGACGAGGTCGCCGTCCTTCAGGCTGTAGTCGTACGGCACGCCGTGCAGCACGGCGTCGTTGACGGAGGTGCAGATGTAGTGGGCGAACGGGCCGGTGCCGAAGTCAGGAGCGTAGTCAACATAGCAGGATTCGGCGCCCTTGCGGTCCACGATCTTCTTGTGGACGAACTCGTCGATTTCGAGCAGGTTGGTACCAACTTTGGTGGTCTCCTGCAGTTCCTTCAGAATGCCGCCGACAAAACGACCAGCCGGCTTCATTTCCTCGATTTCACGAGGGGTTTTCAGTTCGATCATGAGATTCTTTCTACCTTGTTGAGACTTGTTCTCAACTCTAGACCAGCCCGAGGTCAACCGCCAGAAGCCTACCTGAAATCCACTCGCAGCCCATTAATAGCCAAGGCCGAGAAAAAGCGCCCGGCAGCACATAGCCTGCACGGGCGCTTTGGATTGATTGTCTGGGGACTGGTTGCATGAAGCGTGAGATTACTTGCGACGCTTGCCGAAAGTGAACGCGCGAATCACTGAAGTAATCCCCATCACCACCATGGCGCATCCGCCGAAGATAATCATGAATACGGCGGAGCTCAGCGGGCTCATCAGCACCACGAAGCCGGCGATAATCGAGATGATGGCATAGGCGATGGCCCAGCCGGAATGCGGGATACGCCACGATTCAACCAGCGACAGCACGCCTTCCATAATCCATCCGAAACCGACCATCAAAGTAATGAGTAATGCCAGCGTCTGACCGGTCATGCCGTAGTTGCGCACAACCACCACGCCGCCAAAGGTCAGCAGAATGCCGACGAACACGTCCAGCACACGCCAGCCGCCCGGCAGACCCGGCTCCACGAGAGCGCTGACGATGCGCACCACGCCGGAAATCACGAAATACACGCCGAGCAACAATGCGGCCAAAGCCAGCGTCTTGTTCGGCACCAGCAACAGCGCAGCGCCCAAGGCGATGGCGGCCACGCCCACCACGCCGTAAATGATGCGAATCTTGGTCTTGGCTTTTTCCGGCAGCCATTCCTCGATCAGGCGGAATGGACTGAAATTGCCGACATACCAGTTGGTCTGCTGCCAGCCGGGTTGACTTTGATCGCCCCATGGACCATTCGGCTGCCCGTCCGCTTGGCTATTCGATTGGCCGTCCGCCTGATACCGCCGACCGTCCGGCCCCCATGCCGGCTGGCCGTTCGGGCCATAGTTCGGATTGTAGGCGTACGGGCCGTAGTACGGGTTCTGGTTCGGTTCGCCTTGTGGCTGGCCGTTCTGCGCATGCTGATTCTGAGTGTCTTGCGCTCCCGGCGCACCTTGCGGAGGATATTGGCCGCCATGATTGCTGTCATACGCACCATACTGCGGTTGGCCCGGTTGACCCGCCGGATTCGGCTGGTTCGGCTGGCTCTGGTTGGGCTGGCCCGTCTGGCCATTCCACTGGTCCTCGTTCGGATTGCTCATCGTAACTCCTTAGCTCAAGGTCCATGTTCAGATTCCACATACTATGATAGACAAGTTGTCTAATTTGAACCATCACCACAATTAGGCAATCTGTCTAGTTCACTGACAGCGCAATGCCCATAACGCAATATCTGCACCATCAACGCTTCTCCCCCGCCGCGATTAGGCTTAGGGCCATGACCAACGAAACCGAAACGCTGACGTCGGGCATCGACCCGGCATCGTTCTCCTCCGTCATCAAGCCGACCAACGACCTGTTCCGCTACGTGAATGGCCCATGGATCGACACCTACCGATTGCCCGACGATCGTTCGCGCTACGGCTCCTTCGACAAGCTTGCCGAAGACGCCGAAAACCAAGTACGCGACATCCTCGACGCCGACGACTGCCCGGCTGTCAAGTCTGAGGCCCTGTACCGCTCATTCCTCAACACCGACGCCATAGAGGCCGCCGGGCTTGACCCAATCCGCGACGAGCTTGACCTCATCGATTCCGCCATCGACAAGGCCGCACTCACGCGCGTGCTCGGCACGATCAACCCAGCCGGCGGCCCCGATCTGTTCGGCTTGGCCGTTTACGGCGACCCGGGCGACCCGGACCGCAACATCGCCCACCTTGAGCAGGCCGGCCTTTGTCTGCCGGATGAAGCCTACTATCGCGAGGATCACTACGCTCCCGTGCGCGAAGCATACGTGGCGATGGTCGCCACCCAGCTGGTGAACGCCGGATACGCGCCCGCCGCCGAGTCCAACGGTGGCGATGAGCTGCCGTCCAACACCGGCGATGACGAGAGCAACGCTCCCGCCACGGTTCCCAGCGAAGCCGCGCTCGGCATGGCCCGCCACTTCCTTGCCGTGGAAACCAAGATCGCCGCCAACCATTGGGACAATGTGGCCACGCGCGACTCGGTGAAGACCTACAACCCCACCGATTACGCCGATCTGGCCGCCACGCTGAAAAACTTCGATCTCGGTTCTTGGATCGACGCTTGGCAGACCGCTTATGACGCCACCGAAGCCGCCAAGGCTCAGCCGATTGATTTCAAGTCTGTGTTCGCGCGCGTCATTGTGCACGAGCCGAGCTTCCTCACTGGTCTTGATGCGTTCTGGGCCGAGGCCGATCTGGCCGACCTTAAGCTGTGGGCCCGTGTTCACATGATTCTGGGCTTCGCCTCCTCCCTGTCTCGCGACTTCGACACCACCAACTTTGACTTCTACGGCAAGGTGCTCTCCGGTGCCAAGAAGCAGCGCGATCGTTGGAAGCGCGCGGTGAGCCTGGTCAACGGCATTTGTGGTGAAGATGTGGGCCGCGAATACGTGCGCCTGCACTTCCCCGAAAGCTCGAAGCGCCGCATGGAAGAGCTGGTCGCCAATCTGATTGACGCCTACCGCGTGTCCATCACCAATTCCGATTGGCTGGGCGAGGACACCAAGGCCAAGGCTCTGGAGAAGATCTCCAAGTTCACGCCGAAGATCGGCTACACCAACCACTGGCGCGATTATTCGGCGCTGAGTGTTTCCGCGGATGCGCTGCCCGCCGAGAACGCCAAGGCCGCGAACCTGTACGAGACCGGCTATCAGCTGGCCAAGGTCGGCAAGTCGGTCGACAAGGACGAATGGCTGATGAATCCGCAGACGGTGAACGCCTACTACGAGCCGAGCATGAACGTCATCGTGTTCCCGGCCGCGATTCTGCAGCCCCCGTTCTTCGACCCGAAGGCCGAGGATGCGGCGAATTATGGCGGCATCGGCGCAGTGATCGGCCACGAGATCGGCCATGGCTTCGACGATCAGGGTTCGCAGTACGACGGCGACGGCAAGCTCAACAACTGGTGGACCGACGAGGATCGCAAGAACTTCGAGGCCCGTACCGGCGCATTGATCGCCCAGTACAACAGCTTTGTGCCGCTGCAGCTGGCCGAGAAGTACGCTGACGAGCCTGATAAGGCACCGCACGTGAACGGCGCGCTGACCATCGGCGAGAATATCGGCGATTTGGGCGGCGTGAACATCGCGCTCAAGGCGTATGCATTCGCGCTCGGCAAGGCGGCAGGTAAGTCCGACGCCGAAGAAGACGGCTCCCCCGCCGCCATCAAGGCACTGCTCGATACCGCCCCCGAAATGGACGGATTCACCGGCCTGCAGCGCTTCTTCCTGAGCTACGCCTCCATCTGGCGCACCAAGAACCGCGACGAGCTGGCCGAACAGTACCTGCAGATCGACCCGCATTCTCCGGCCGAATTCCGCACCAACGGCATCGCCAGCAACGTGGACCTCTTCTACGATGCCTTTGGCGTGACCGAAGGCGACGCCATGTGGCTCGCGCCCAAGGACCGTGTGCGTATTTGGTAATCCCCGTTATGTAAAGGAAAACCGCTGTGTTTGCCTCGATTACAGGCGAACACAGCGGTTTTTCATGATGTATGGTTGGCACTCAGAATTCGGAATCACTGGGATTGGAAGATTCGGCGAAACCGTCGACGTAGGTTTGTTGGGCCACGGGCTGTGGTTGATTGGTGTCGGCGTCCGGTTGCGACATGACGGCATCGGCCACGGCCGCGGACTCGGTTGATGGCGACGGCGATTGGCCGGAATCGGAGGTGACCCCAAATTCGACGGGGCCAGATTCCGACGAGGTCGCATACGGGTCAATACCCACACCGGATGCGGCACCGCCCGCGCCATATTGCGTTGGCCTAACGTACGGCGACGATGCTCGTTGCCCGTTTCCGCCATCCATACCTTCGACGGCACCGTTGGCATTGCCGTTACCGTTGCCACCATTGCCTCCGTTCCCATTACCGGCACGCTGTGGCTTGATCAGCGACGTGGTGCCGAAGGTCAGGTCATGCCCAATGTTGGTGGCTTCGAGAACGGTTCTACTGCGCGGTTCGCCTTGCTCATTGGTCCACTGCTCGGTGATGAGTGAGCCGACCACAATGATGCGGTCACCGCGGCGAACCGAACTGGCGGCGTTCACGGCCAAAGCACGGAACGCTTTGACGCCCACCCATGCGGTTCCGTAATCCTCCCATTGTCTGGTAGTCGGGTTGAGTCGACTGCGCGTGCTGCCCATACGGAATGTCAGCACGCGGAAGCTCTCGGTTCCGCCTAGTGTCGGATCACCGGCCACAAAGCCGGTGACGGTCACTGCTGCTTGTTGATTTGCCATGATCGGTCCTTTCCTCGGCCTGCTGGCCTGTTGTTTGGATGTGGACCGCCGGAGCCTGTCTCCGGCTTCATTGCCGGCTTGCACGCCCCAGCGGTACCTCCACTGTGAGGCATGACGTTTGAAGCGCACAAGGGCAACTGGCAAATGTGGATACTGTGACGCAGTTGAAATTTTAAGAATGTGGATAAGTTTCGGTTATCCACAGCAAAGCGCCATTCTGCGACTGGGCAGAATGGCGCTCGATGCGATTAACGCCGAGGCTGAGTAAGTGGGACTCAACTGAGGGCGGCGAAGCGCTCGGCGAGCGCGTCGGCGGCTTCGGCGGCGGGCACGGCGACCTTGTTTTCGCCGTTGCGGTCGCGCAGTTCGATGGTGCCGTCGTTGACGTAATCGCGGCCGACCACGGCGACCAGCGGCACGCCGATCAGCTCGGCATCCTTGAACTTGACGCCCGGAGACACCTTCTTGCGGTCATCGTAAATAACCTCAAGGCCCTTGGCTTCAAGCTCGGCGACCAGCTTCTCGGCACCTTCAAACGCCACGGCGTCCTTGCCGGTGGCCACCACGTGCACGGCGGCCGGGGCAATCACGGACGGCCAAGCCAAGCCGGCTTCGTCGTGGTGTGTTTCGGCGATGCAGGCCAGCACGCGGGAAACACCGATGCCATAGCAGCCCATCCACACCGGCACGGCCTTGCCGTTCTGGTCGAGCACCTTCAGGTCCAGTGCCTTGGAGTACTTGAGACCCAGCTGGAACACCTGACCGATTTCCACACCACGCTCGAAGCTCAACGGACCGGAACCATCCGGGCTCATGTCGCCGTGGCGAACCTCAACGGCTTCCACCACGCCGTCGACCTTGAAGTCACGGCCGTACACCAGGTTGTAGTAGTCGACCTCGTTCTCATCGGCACCAGTGAACCAAGCGGAACCCTTGACCACGTGCGCGTCGATCAGGTAGCGAACCGGGTTCTTCACGCCAGCAGCCTCGGCCTGCGGGCCAAGCACCATCGGTCCGATGTAACCGGGCACCAGTTCGGGGTGCTGCTTCAGGTCTTCCTCAGTGGCTTCCTCAAGTTCGGCGGGCGCGAACTGGGCTTCCAGTCGCTTCATATCCACCGTACGGTCGCCGGGCACGCCGACGACAATCACTTCACGCCACGGCTCGTCATGCTCTTCATCCTCAGGGTGCTTGACGGTGATCACCACGTTCTTGAGGATGTCGGAAGCCTGCCATTCACGGCCATCAGTACGCGGGTGGTCGGCGTTGGCACGCTCGATCATGTTATCGATGGTCTTGGCATCCGGGGTGGCTTCCTTGGAAGCGGCGGGAGTGGTGGAAGCATCGATTTCCGGTAGTTCCGGAGTGCTCAGGGCCTCCACATTCCATGCCTTGCCGGAAGGTGCCAGCGCGAAGGTATCTTCGCCGATCGGCATCGGAGCCAGGAACTCCTCGGATGCGGAGCCGCCCATCGGGCCGGACATGGCGAACACAGGTACGTACTTCAGGTCAAGACGCTGGAAGATACGCTCGTAAGCGCCGCGCTCGTCATAGTAGGCCTTGCGCATGCCTTCTTCATCGATGGTGAAGGAGTAGGCGTCCTTCATGACGAATTCACGACCACGGATCAGGCCGGCGCGCGGACGGAACTCGTCGCGGTACTTGGTCTGGATCTGGTACAGGGTGACGGGCAGGTCCTTGTAAGAGGAGTACATGTCCTTGACCAGAAGGGTGAACATCTCCTCGTGGGTGGGGGCCAGCAGGTAATCGGCCTCGTGGCGATCCTTCAAACGGAAGATGTTATCGCCGTACTCCTCCCAGCGATGGGTGGCCTCGTAGGGTTCGCGCGGCAGCAGGGCCGGGAAGTGCACTTCCTGGGCGGCGATGCCGTTGATCTCCTCGCGGATGATGGCCTCGATCTTGTTCAGCACGCGCAGACCGAGCGGCAGCCAGGTCCAGATACCGGGTGCGGCCTTGCGGATATAGCCGGCGCGCTGCAGCAGCTTGGCTGAATCGACATCGGCATCAGCGGGGTCCTCGCGCAGGGTGCGCAGGAACATGGTTGACATACGAAGGGTATTGGAAGTCATGTGTTCCACGATATTCGCGTGAACCGACAAGCCCGCATATGTCGGCTGCTCAACCTTCCGCGCTGTACCAACGCACAGGAATCACGGATAACTCATGCAGGATTCATCATCTTGGTTTTCAGCCCTCGCCATGCGCCAATGAAATGGCAATGAAGGGGCAGGGGCATACAATGGCGCAACCGCAATATTCTCCATTCCAGCCACAACCTGAGCCGGAACATCCGCCGATAAACAGTCAGACACAGCCGTCGCCATATTTTTCACCGCAGACGCAATTGGCACAACAATCAGTGCCGCAATCCGCGCCGCAACCTCTGCCGCCAACCGCGCAAGGGCCATTCCCGCAGCGGCCATCACAGCTAAATCAGCCAAATCAACCCAAGCATTCCAGCATTCAAAATTAGCATTCACCCTTCTTGATAAGCTTGTGATCATCACCATCGCACCCGAACAATAGCTGGGAATTAGCATTCACCCTTCTTGATAAGCTTGCACCAAACCTCTTGGAACACATCGACGAGCTGGGAATTAGCATTCACCCTTCTTGATAAGCTTGATCTTGAAATACTTGCGTTGCACGTCCTGCTGGGAATTAGCATTCACCCTTCTTGATAAGCTTGGTTTGCAGGAACGGAATCTGCACTTCTAGCTGGGAATTAGCATTCACCCTTCTTGATAAGCTTGTCACGCCGCCGCCGCTCACAGTCCCATGAGCTGGGAATTAGCATTCACCCTTCTTGATAAGCTTGTACTGCGACCAATGCGGCACGGAAACCAGCTGGGAATTAGCATTCACCCTTCTTGATAAGCTTGGTTCGCCAACATGCCATGCCACGTGCGACGCTGGGAATTAGCATTCACCCTTCTTGATAAGCTTGAGCCGCGATAACAAGATTCTTCGCCGCGTGCTGGGAATTAGCATTCACCCTTCTTGATAAGCTTGCGACAGCTGGATGCAGAACGGAGGCAAGGCTGGGAATTAGCATTCACCCTTCTTGATAAGCTTGAGTTGTTCCCAGTTGTTCCCGGAACAACGCTGGGAATTAGCATTCACCCTTCTTGATAAGCTTGTGAAGGCCCGCAAGGAGGAGTTGCAGGAGCTGGGAATTAGCATTCACCCTTCTTGATAAGCTTGATACCCGGGATATTCGCGTTGCAATCGGTGCTGGGAATTAGCATTCACCCTTCTTGATAAGCTTGGGCATCACACTCACCCCACTGGGGAACGGCTGGGAATTAGCATTCACCCTTCTTGATAAGCTTGGGCATGAGGTGATGGACGCGGTCATGGAGCTGGGAATTAGCATTCACCCTTCTTGATAAGCTTGAGAAACCGAGGTACAGAGATGGACGACGAGCTGGGAATTAGCATTCACCCTTCTTGATAAGCTTGGACATGAATATCAGGACAATAATACTGTGCTGGGAATTAGCATTCACCCTTCTTGATAAGCTTGAGGCCGGATGGCAGGAGGCGCTCGACCTGCTGGGAATTAGCATTCACCCTTCTTGATAAGCTTGTACAAGGTCAAGGACCCCATCATGTACGGCTGGGAATTAGCATTCACCCTTCTTGATAAGCTTGAAACCGCGAAGAGGCCACGATGAATACGGCTGGGAATTAGCATTCACCCTTCTTGATAAGCTTGTCGACGCCAAGGGGCAGCAACTGGGAGAGCTGGGAATTAGCATTCACCCTTCTTGATAAGCTTGATTGAAAACTATTATGACCGATTACAACGCTGGGAATTAGCATTCACCCTTCTTGATAAGCTTGACCAGACACGCAACCCTACCGGCCTCGGGCTGGGAATTAGCATTCACCCTTCTTGATAAGCTTGAATCTAATGTGCTTTTTGAGCGTAAACAGCTGGGAATTAGCATTCACCCTTCTTGATAAGCTTGCCACTGATGAAAGACACGGACAAGCTCACGCTGGGAATTAGCATTCACCCTTCTTGATAAGCTTGGATGATTTGCGACTCTTCATCATGAGGCGCTGGGAATTAGCATTCACCCTTCTTGATAAGCTTGCGCCGCTGGAAATCAGGTCGCGGGCCTCGCTGGGAATTAGCATTCACCCTTCTTGATAAGCTTGCCATTCGGAGACGCCATCACATTCACAGGCTGGGAATTAGCATTCACCCTTCTTGATAAGCTTGGCAGGCAGGACGTTGTTGCGATGAATACGCTGGGAATTAGCATTCACCCTTCTTGATAAGCTTGAAGATGCAGCTTATCATCAGTATCATACGCTGGGAATTAGCATTCACCCTTCTTGATAAGCTTGGATTTACAACGAATCTCACCGCGCGGAGGCTGGGAATTAGCATTCACCCTTCTTGATAAGCTTGCCTTCGCTCCACTTGTCAGGCACGCCATGCTGGGAATTAGCATTCACCCTTCTTGATAAGCTTGATACTTTGGATGATTCCAGCGCGTACATGCTGGGAATTAGCATTCACCCTTCTTGATAAGCTTGTTTAACCGGCAAGCGTCGCCCGTTGATGAGCTGGGAATTAGCATTCACCCTTCTTGATAAGCTTGGCATCGAGTCTCGCCTTTGGTTGCATTTGCTGGGAATTAGCATTCACCCTTCTTGATAAGCTTGGCTGGCTACTGGAACTCAGCGCCTCCAGGCTGGGAATTAGCATTCACCCTTCTTGATAAGCTTGGCAGACGAATACTACACGCAGCTTGAGTGCTGGGAATTAGCATTCACCCTTCTTGATAAGCTTGGTGGCGGCAACCGCCATATATCCGTACAGCTGGGAATTAGCATTCACCCTTCTTGATAAGCTTGTTCTCACGCACGACACGCTGCCGGACAAGCTGGGAATTAGCATTCACCCTTCTTGATAAGCTTGTTACGGTTAGCTTGCGGCGGAGCGCGGAGCTGGGAATTAGCATTCACCCTTCTTGATAAGCTTGATTTCGAGGTTGACAACTCGTTTGGCTTGCTGGGAATTAGCATTCACCCTTCTTGATAAGCTTGCGTGGCCTGATACCTTCGTCACCGATTTGCTGGGAATTAGCATTCACCCTTCTTGATAAGCTTGTGGTGTCCGCGAACGCGAACGGCAACACGCTGGGAATTAGCATTCACCCTTCTTGATAAGCTTGTCTCCGTAATCCCCCGCATGGTGACCGCGCTGGGAATTAGCATTCACCCTTCTTGATAAGCTTGATAGCCTATCAAGAAGGGCTATTTTTCAATCTTTTCAGACTCTCCTACGTTCAAAAAAGCGTGAGAAAGTCAGGCGTTTCTTCCTCAATCTCACGTTTTCCAGAAGAAAATCGGGCCGCCGTGGACCACTGATGATCGCTAATATGCAAAATTCTAACTAAGCCATTAGCTGGCAGATTGTCTTTAATCATTTTGACCGTCGCCCTATTACCCGATTGCGTAGGCGTATACCGCACATATACGGAATACTGCACCATTCCATATCCCATGTCGAGCAACATATTTCTAAAGACAGTTGCAGCATGCCGTTGCCGTTTTGTCTTGACCGGCAAATCAAACATCACCAAGCACCACATGCCGCCACTGTCCTCATCGCGTTTCATGACTCGCCTACATATTCGGGAACCTGCAACCTGTCGATTTTGCCTTCGCAATATAAACCAAATTGCTGCGCAAAATCATTCAATGAGCTCGGTATAGTCAAACCGGAACCGTTGAATTGTTGATTCACAGCATCTACCAAATGCTTCTTTACTGCCTTCTCCTGCAACGAGTCTTCATCATTCAGCAGTGAGACTCTGTAATCCACTGCCGGCCTATATACCTCCAACAGATCATCTGCAAGACAGAAATAATTGCCGCGCCCGTGATGATTCACGCCTAAAGATGGAATTAATCCTGCTGCTATCACCGCTTTAACCGCGAATCCTCGCAGCACCATATAGGCATAATCCAACTGCGCATTCCGACCATAACCCTGCCCCGGAATCCTTCTGAATTTCTCATCTTGAGGAAACATTCGCCTCCAATATTCACGTGCAGCATGACCTTCGCAATTGGAAGGATCACCCGAACGAACAGAGGCTGCAATACCTCGTAGCAAGCCTCCACCTTCGAGTTTTGATGAATCGAGGCAAGCAGCTTGTCCACGAATCTTCATCTGTACAATACGCGCCCACGCACTTTTCTTGCGAGGAAGAGACATGTTCGACTGCGCCAATTGCCGCGTGGTAACTGTGGTAGGCATGTCAGTCCATGCATGCAGCGCAGCGTCAGGAACACCACGCCAATCGCAGAGCATGACTGACACGCCATACCGTGCCATCTCATGTAATACCGCAGCCGAACATCGCACATGCAATCCCAGTAGCACTACCGCAATCTGAGCAAGTGGCACATCCACGCACTCCCCTGTATCGTTCTTGACGACTCGCATCCTTCCCCGTTCATAGGAGATGGAGCCGTCAAGATCGGTACAGTCGATTACACGCCACTGGTTTTGCATGATTCACTCATGCCTCCACTGCCATGAGCACGGCATATGGTGTGCCGACGATAATCTCGGTTCGCCAAAAGCATTGCGTCTTACGATACGAACCGCAGTCTTACTTGCTGTATTAACCGGAGGTAGCCATCCTTGTTTTGTCACAATTTTCTGGACCCCATCTGGAACAACATCGTCAGAAAACGCTTTTGCCAATCCTTCCGCAGCAAGGTATCGAGGTCTTATCCTCAACTGCGTCTGGTTAAAGAATCCATCAACAACCCAATGTTTCCATGCAAGGTTCCCTCCACTAAACTGCGAGAAGAATTGTAAATACTCGCCAATCTGACCATCAACATCGAGACTGGAAAAATCCATCTCGATTTCATCACCGACAACCAACGACCCCAAGTACTGAGCATTACCGCTTTGCAGCGCCTGCACCACCCTAGGCTCGCCATACCGCATCGAAATAGACTGCGGGGGCAACGGCACGGTAAATAAATCATCATGGCAAGCGCGTAGCAGATCAGTTTGGAATACGCGAATCATGCCATAGAAATATTTACGAACTCCCTTGGCATTCGTCTTCCAGCACCGGTACACGCGGGCATGATGAATCGCCGAACCGATATCTGCAGACCCTTCCTGCACAGCAATCTGCGCAGCTTGCGACGCGAAGAATCCCATCTCATCGTCAGCGGAATACCGAGTATCATGCACTCGTATTTCACGATGTGAATCTTCCGGCAAACCCTCTTTTTCATCATAATCCGGCAAACGCGTCAAAGCACACCACAAGGCCGGTGTAGAAGCACGTCGAATAAGATCCGCGCTCATCGCCGAGCCCAACGGCACTTTTTCGAGCGGATGAATTGTGGCATCATGTGCTATGGAATTACCAAGGACATAACGCTGCGATTGCATGACAGCAATTCGATCATTGTCCAACGCATCATTAAGCAGCTCAAGCAAAACGTCCATATTATCCAACCAAAGATGGAACGATTCATAGCGTGAAGTGCCCTCATAGGGGTATTCCTTCCATGAACGTTCGCCTGGCATGAGACCAATCAAACGCTGCGATTCTCTCAATGATTCACGTTCCATCAACGTCTGCGCAGCAGCCGTGTTCATCATCGCGATAACGGAAGCGTCCACCGCATGATGACGACGATCCAGACGAGTCTTTGATTGCTGGCCAATAAAGTGTATCTTCCCTTCAATGCCAGCTGCACGTCTTGCAGATGCCGTGACACGGCCTTGGAACACCGACACCGTGGTTTTCATTGTCTCGGCTTCAGCATCATCGATTGAAGCAGAATTCACATACTGCTTCGCATTGAAATACCAATCGATACGGCGGTGGAGTTCATCAGCCATCCAAGCCACTGATTCGATGGAACGATTATCGATGGCAGCATCATCTTCCGTTTGCTGAAGCCTTGCGATTACCGCTTGCTTGAACGCTTTCACTTCCCGAGGAGCATATGACTTGGGATTGAAAGTAAACATTGTCACACGCTTTTTAGCTTCAGCAAGGCTTACCCCTCGAGTTTGGGCATCCTCGCTCCTTGCCCAAATCGCAAATGGAGTGTTCGATTTCATACGATTGCATTCGGCACATACCGCAGCGAAATTGGTCCTCGTGTTCGTAGAGCCGACGCCTTTCCGGGGAACGATATGATCCATTTCGCACGTACGGAATGTAATCGTACGGCCGCAATACAGGCACTGTCCATTTTGACGCTGAATGGCTTCCAATCTCCGTAAATCGGATTCACGCACTTTTTCCATCTGCTCATCCGCGCGAAGCTGTTCACTCAACGAGCTGCGGAATATCGAACGCTTCTCATTGTTCTTTTCATATTCACGCTTGTCTTTGCGGGCAAAGGCAACCGACGAGAACGAAGAGCGCACATGTTCAATGTTCACTGAGACGGGATTACCCCAGCGCTGCTGACAATTCATGAGATATCGGTTGACGTTTTTCAGCACACGGTCGACCGATGGATTACCCAGAGGCTCCCCAATTGGATCTGCCGGCGGACGCCAACTATCCGTAACGTTGAACAGCGTTTTACGTGCTTCGTGCAAATCATCATCAGTAGTCAGCATCTGACGAGTGAGTTTTTGCAAAGTTTCAACACTGTATGCAGCACGACCGGAGGGGAGATCAACGGAGTCAAGTTTGGTTAACGCATCATCATCTAATCCATCGATAAATTCAATCGCAGAAGCATACGCCACGTCTTCACGCACCTTATCGATATCCACCGTATTAGACAGCAGGCGAATCATTGCCTCATGCTCATTGTCAGACGCGGATTTCCACCAGGCCACCAACGGTTTACGAATCTTGTTGTCCGACTCGTAAATACGCTGGACTGAAGTCAATCGAGGCGGACGGCTGGATATACGTTCTTCTCCATCCTCGGTCAAGCTACCCACGCCTTTCAACTGGCTCCGCTTGAAGCCGAGGAAATCGCATAAATCAGACCATGTGATATCTTCCGAAGAAGGTGACACGAGTTGGTCATAAATGCTTTGCTTCTCATCAACAGTAAGTTTGCGAAGTTCTGCGGAAGCATCCTTGATTCTTAGGTTCGTAATCACATTCGCGATACGATACTCCTGAAAAGCCAAAGAAGCCTTTAATGCCCTAGCCTGTTCAGGAGCCAGAGGATCCTGACCGACACGCTGCTCTGCCGAACCTTTAGGAGACACCGCATAAAACACACTACGGAACAGCGGCTTCCACTCATCCGCGGGCACTCTCTGGACCCTGAATATTTGCTTCAGCTCGTTAGCATTATCTTCCTGCATCAAACGTACCGGCAAATAGCCTTCCGCATCCGGTTTTTTAGAACCGGTACGCCAACGCAGTCGAGGAGCTTCCGCATATCCAGCATCCAACATCGCCACCACTAACTGCGCGGGAGTGCTCTCTTCTTCCGCAGCAGTTGCGTCATCGTTGTACGCCTTCGCTTTTTCCTTCAGTTCGCCATATTGCTTCGAATATGGATTGTCGCTGATCAGCGAGTCCACCTGACGATAAGGATTGCGCCATCCGCGATGCCTTGCCATATGTCTCAATGCGATAGAAATACTCTCACGGCGAAGTTCATCATCTTCGATGTATCGTGTAGCCAGCTCAGCCCTTACATGCCATTCTTCAAAGGGCTTATCCAAGGACTCCGGCTCAATAACGGGGTATCCAAATTTGCCGAGGAGCATATCGAGCTTGTGCAAGCGCTCACGCTTCCGACGCCTCATACGCCGCGTGCGACGAGCGACACCCGACATATTCTTTCGCGTAATCGCTTCCTTATTCTTCTGAGGATCCACACCACCATCGTGGATTACGCTTTGCGCATTCAACAGACGCACTGGACTGTTCTCATCGGACACTTCTACTGCGGCAAGGCCCACAGAATTCAAACCGACGTCAATTCCTATCCGGTAACGCTTCCCCCGCATAAAACACCTTTCACCGTAGCTACAATGCACATCATTGTCTTGAACATTGTAACTGTACGAAACAGGGCGAGCCAAATGGCTCGCCCCTAGCAGTTGCCTGCTGAGCATTCAAAGTGGCTATCAGGTCCACTCTTACTGAGAATTAGCTGTATCAGTATAGCGCAAATCCTCTTAGCGACACAACATGAATCATGTCAGAACAACGCGTCCTGGGCGAAGTCATCGTCGGGATTGGCACCGAATTCGTCCGGCTCGGCGGGTTTGAACGCGTTTGCACCTTCATCGGCCAACTGGTCGGAGGCCGCGGCCGAGGCTTCGCGCAGGTCGCCGTCGAGCACCACGGCATCGGGCGAGACGAGGAACATGCGTTCGTTGACGCCGGCCAAATAGAGGCCGCCCAGCGATTCGACTCGGGACAGCGCCACATATCCCATGCCTGGCGCGAAGGTGCGCTTCAGGTCCATGACCGCACGGTCAAGCGTCATGCCTTGCGACTTGTGGATGGTGATGCCCCACGCGCAGCGCAACGGCACCTGGAAGACGGAGGCGAGCACGGTGTCGCCGTCCATCATCTCCCATGTGGCCTGTTTCATGGTGACGATGTTGCCGTTCTCGAATTCCACGATCGGCCAGCCGCCCTTGTTCTCCTGTGCGAAGCCACGCACGGTGCCGAGCGAGCCGTTGACGTACTGGCGATCGGTGTCGTTGCGCAGGGCCATGACAGCCGCGCCTTCCTTGAGTATCAATCGCTCGGGGGCCAACATGTTCTTTTTGAGTCGGTCGACCAGGTTGGCAGGGCCTGCTGTCTCGGCGTGGAACTCGTGTGGATCAAGCATGATCTGGTTCAGGCGCATGTCGTTGAGATTGTCGGCCTGCCGGTTCACCGGGAACAGGTGGACGGCGACCTGGCCGGGCTCGGGCAGTTTGCCCAGACGAGTGACGAGCACGTCACGGTCGGACTGGGTCACGTCGCCTTCGCGAATGTCGGTGAGCACGGTCAGCAGTTCGCCGGTATCCTGACGGTGCTGTTCGGTCAGATAGCAGATCACCGGGTTGAGTTCGGGCCATACCAGCGATTCGGTGATGAAGCCTTCGGGGTTCAAGCCGGCACGGGCATACCGTTCGCGACTGGCGATGAATTCGGGCGTGGGGGCGATGAGGTCGCGGTTGCGCCCGGACACCGAAACCGGCGGCAGCTGGAAGAAGTCGCCGGACAAGACAACCTGGATGCCACCGAACGGGCGTGGATCACGGCGTACTTCGCGGCAGACTTGGTCGACCATGTCGAACAGCCAAGCGTGCAGCATGGAAACCTCGTCAATGACGAGGATGTCCGTGGCCTGAATCTTGCGTTTGCGCCGGGATTTGATGAGTTTGAGCAGGCTGGCGCTCAGGGCGGTGGCCACGCCGACGCCGCTCCACGAATGAATGGTTTGGCCGTTGATATGCGTGGAGGCGATGCCTGTGGACGCGGTGACTGCTACACTGGCGCCGTCGGCCCGAGCCTGGCGGATGAACTCGTTCAAGACATAGGTCTTACCGGCACCGGGCGCACCGGTCAGGAACACGTTCGCGCCGGCGTTCAGAATGGCCAGGGCTTCGGTTTGGCGCATATCAACCTCTCTAGACTCCCCTCAGGGAGGGGAGCCAAGTACGGCGGACTACTTATTGAGGATGCTGGTGGCTACGATGTCGGCGGCGATGGCCTTGGATGCGGCATCGTCCGGGCCGGGGGCGGGAGCCATAAACGCCTTACGGTAGTAGCGCAGCTCGTCCAAGGACTCGATGATGTCTGCGAGAGCACGATGGCCACCGTTCTTTGGCGGGCGGTTCTCGTACACGGCCGGGTACCAGCGGCGGGCGAGCTCCTTGAATGTGCTCACATCCACGCTGCGGTAATGCAGGTGGCTCATGAGGTTCGGCATGTAATGGTCGAGGAACTTCTTATCGGAGCCGATGGTGTTGCCGGCCAGCAGCGGGCGCACGCCTTCCGGCGTGAAGCGCAGCACGTATTCGGTGACCTTCTGCTCGGCCTCGGCCAGGCTCAGGCCATTCTCCCACTCGTTGATCAGGCCGGAACGGGTGTGCATCTGGCGCACGAAATCGTTCATATGGTTCACGGCCTTCTCGGACGGCTTGATGACGTAATCCACGCCCTCGTCCAGCACATTCAGGTCAAAGTCAGTGGGCACTACGGACACCTCGACGAGTTCGTCGCCGCCGAAGATATCCAAGCCCGTCATTTCGCAGTCAATCCAAATCAGGCGCGAATCCTTTGCGCTGTAAGTTTCTGCATCATGGCTGTCGACCATGGTAAGCCTCTTTTCGTCATGTCACCCGTTATTACAAGAACAGTTCAGACTATACCCCAGCGCATACAAGCTATCTCGAGCCACATACGCGAAAAGGGCCTGCATAAGCAGACCCTTTTCACAAGGAATCAACCCCTAACTAGCGCAAGCTAGCGGGCATCAACCGATCAGTTGTTGTGGAAGCCGGAGTAGTTCGGGGCTTCGGTGGTCATCACGATATCGTGCGGGTGCGATTCGCGCAGACCGGCGTCGGTGATGCGGATGAACTTGCCACGCTCCGGCATCTCGGCGATGTTGTGGGCGCCGATGTAGAACATGGACTGGTGCAGGCCACCGAGCATCTGGTAGAGCACGGCGTTCAGCGGTCCGCGGTACGGCACTTCGCCTTCCACGCCTTCCGGCACGACCTTGTCGCTGGAGGTCACGTCGGCCTGGAAGTAGCGGTCCTTGGAGTAGGACTTCTTGCCGCGCGGGGCCATGGCACCGAGGGAGCCCATGCCACGGTACAGCTTGTACTGCTTGCCGTGCAGGAGCACCTTCTCGCCCGGGGCTTCCTCACAGCCAGCGAGCGTGCCGCCGAGCATCACGGAGGAAGCGCCAGCCACGAGGGCCTTGGCGATGTCACCGGAGTAGTGGATGCCACCGTCGGCGATGCAGGGCACGCCAGCGGCACGGCAGGCCTGGGCAGCCTCGTACACGGCGGTGAGCTGCGGGACACCGACACCGGCAACGATACGGGTGGTGCAGATAGAGCCGGGGCCAATACCGACCTTGACGGCGTCCGCGCCAGCCTCAATCATGGCCTGAGCACCGGAGCGGGTGCCGACGTTGCCGCCGATGATCTGCACGCCGTCGAAGGCGGAGTCGTGCTTCAGGCGGGAAATCATGTCGAGTGCCAGACGGGCCTCACCGTTGGCGGTGTCGACCACGAGCACGTCCACGCCAGCCTCCATCAGAGCGGAGGCACGCTGCCAGGCGTCGCCGAGGAAGCCGACGCCGGCGGCCACGCGCAGACGACCCTGCTCATCCTTGGTGGCGTCCGGGTACTGCTCGGTCTTGACGAAGTCCTTGACGGTGATCAGGCCGGTCAGGTGGCCTTCCTCGTCAACGAGCGGCAGCTTCTCAACCTTGTGCTGGGCGAGCAGACGGTGAGCGTCGTCCTTGGAAATGTTGGACGGGCCAGTGACCAGGTTCTCCTTGGTCATGACATCCTTAACCTTCAGGGTGTCGTAATCCTCGGAGGCGATGAAGCGCATATCACGGTTGGTGATGATGCCGACGAGCTTGTTTTCCTTGTCCACAACCGGCAGACCGGAGATGTGGAACTTGCCGCACAGCTTGTCGAGGTCGGCCAGAGTGACCTCGGGGTTGACGGTCAGCGGGTCGGTGATCATACCGGACTCGGAACGCTTGACCACATCGACCTGAGCGGCCTGGTCGTCGATGGACAGATTGCGGTGCAGCACACCGATACCACCGTTACGAGCCATGGCGATGGCCATCTCGGACTCGGTCACGGTATCCATGGCAGCGGAGAGGACCGGGGCCTTCATCACGATCTTGCGAGTCAGATGAGTGCTGGTGTCCACTTCGGAGGGAATGACATCCGTCTCGTTCGGCAGCAGCAACACATCATCATAAGCAAGGCCGAGCTTGGCGAAAATCGGAGGAAGGGGAGCATACGCCGATTGGGCGTTCAATTCATCGAGGTTTGTAGCCATACAAACACTATATGAACACGCGCTGACCTTCACGACACACGCTTGTGAGCGCTCACTTATCCGCTGCCGGGTCCTGCACCTCACCCGCCTGCGAGTCCCGCGAATCCGCAGGCGAATCAGTCATCGAATCCGCTGCCTGAGAGCCAATCGAATCCCGGCTCTCCCCTACTGCAGACTGCGACTTAACCGTAGCATGCTGCGCGTTCTTGCGTGCGGATTCGAGCGTCAGGTTCTCGGCTTGGATCTCGGGAATACGATGCCGCAGATAGGGGTACATCGTGGCTATGGTCAGCACCACCACGGCGATGGGCATGCCCACGGCCACATGCTGCGCTTTGAAGAACAGAATCGTCAGCGAACCGAATGCGATCAGCGCGGCCCATCCCCACAGGATCAGCACGGCGCCACGCACCGAATGCCCGATCTTCAGCATGCGATGGTGCAGGTGCATACGGTCCGGATGCATGGGCGACTGGCCTTTGGCCAAACGCCGCACAATCGCCAGACACATGTCGAGCACAGGCAGGAACAACACCAGAATCGGCAGCAGAATTGGCATGAACACCGGCAGATAGATGCTGGCATGAATCGAGGCCGGGTCAAGACGTCCGGTCATCACAATCGAAGCGCAGGTGATGAGATAGCCAAGCAGCATCGAACCGGAATCACCCATAAACAGTTTGGCGGGATGCCAATTATGCAGCAGGAAGCCCACGCAGATACCCACCATCATCACGTCGATCAGCGTGGCCAACGAAGCATAACTCGGGGAAGACCGGGCGATGATATACGAATAGGCGGCGAACGCTATGCCACCAATCGCCACGATACCGGCCGCCAGGCCATCGAGGCCATCAACGAAATTGACCGCGTTAATCGAGGCGACAATCAGGAATGCGGTGATCGCCATGGACAGACTCGGCGAGGCGGTAATCAGCGAACCGCCCAAAGGCAGTGAGATGATCTGCAATCCGCCCCAAGCCACGAATACGGAAATCAGCAGCTGACCGGCAAGTTTCAGCATCCAATCGAGATCCCACAGGTCATCGGCCATGCCCAGCAGACTGATCATGATGCCGCCGGCAAGAATCACCCACATCTGGTAATTGCCGTTGAACAATCCCGAGAGAAAAGGCAGCCGACTGGCGAATACGGTAGCCACGGCAAAACCGATCAGCATGCCAAGGCCACCCATGCGCGGCGTGGGAATGGTGTGCACGTCTCGGGCACGCACCTCGCCAACCGCACCGATTTCGATGGCGACGTGGCGAATCAGCGGAGTCACCAGCCAGGTGACGCCACCGGCGATGGCGGCAATCAGTAGGTAGATTCTCATGCGCCGAGTCCACCGCCGTTGAGGTGGAGGGCCTTGCGAATCACGTTTTGGGCGATGACGCCTTCACGCAGGATCTCGATGCCGTCGCGCGCGTACGGATCGGCTTTGACGACGGTGCTGGAGACATGGCCTTGGGTGGGACCGCCGTCCAGATACAGGTCGACTTCGCTGCCGAACGCGTCAACCGCCTCCTGGACGGTCTGCGCGCTTTCGTCGCCGGAACGGTTGGCGCTGGACGCGGCCAGCGGGCCAGTCGCCTTGAGAATCGCGAGGCACAGCGCCGAATTGGGGATGCGGATGCCTTGCGTGCCGGGGCGACCATCGGCGGTGTCGGCCAAAGTCTCCAACGTGCAGTCGGGCCGGGCTACGGCAATCGGCGAGAACGCGCCAGGCAGAAACGCCGCCGACAAACGATTCAGCGGGGACGGCAGGTCGAGACCGAGCTCATCAAGCTGGTCGGTGGATGCGAGCAGTACCTGCAACGCCTTATAGCGCGGGCGACGCTTGAGCCGGTAGATACGGTCGATAGCGGCCTTATTACGCGGATCGCACGCCACTCCATATACCGTATCCGTTGGAATGACGACCAATCCACCATCCCGGATGACACGCGCCGCCTGTGCCAGCGATTCATCCGTGACTTTCAGCGTTGTTCCGCCTTCCACGCTCACGCCACCTCCGTTCGCTTGTGTATTCACAATCTACCATTGCACCATTGCGCCCCGACTTGCATAGTTCATCATCGCTCGTTTGCCGTACTGCCGTTTTCCGATTCGCCCCACACGCACAGACCGTAGATACAATGAGTCCATCCATGCTCTTTCGCGAAATTACAGGAGTGTTCAATGAGCGAAATCAATGCTGAATCCACCACCATGCCTCCCGTCGAACTGCGTATGCCGCGCGCCAGCGAGCGCGAGGAGATGCTCGCCGGCAAACTGTACAATTCGGTAGACCCTGAATTGAATGCCCTGCGCGAGAAGGCCGGCGACCTGTGCGCGCGCTTCAACGCCGCGTCGCGTACCGATCATGCCGCCCGTGCCGCGATTCTCGATGAGCTGCTGCCCGGCCACGGTGCCGGCCTTGACGTGATGGGGCCGATTTTCTTCGACTATGGCTGCAACATCACCATCGGAGAGCGCGTGTTCGCCAACTTCAACTTCACTGTGCTGGATTGTTGCCCGGTGACGATTGGCGACGACGTGCTGTTCGGCCCGAACGTTTCGCTGCTGCCACCGATGCATCCGTTGCGTTGGCAGGATCGTAACGTGAGGCAGGCACCTGATGGTTCCGCATACGACTGCGAGTATGGCAAGCCGATTGTCATCGGCTCGAACTGCTGGTTTGGCGGCAATGTGACGGTAATCGGCGGCGTGACGATCGGCGAGGGTTGCGTGATCGGTGCCGGCTCGGTGGTGACGCGCGATATTCCGCCGCACACCGTGGCCGTGGGTAATCCGGCCCGTCCGATTCGCGAGATTACGGATAAGGATGCTTCCGCGCTACAGTATTACGCGCAGTGATATATGAATGCTCCCGCTGGCGAGCTGTCAGCGGAGCTGACTGAGGGTGGTTGCCGGAAATCTCCGATAACCACCCTCAGCCTCACTTCGTGAGGTAGCTCCCGCCAGCGGGAGCATAGTAATGTGAGACGTCACGCGCCGAGGTACGCCTTGCGCACCTTCTCGTCGTGCAGCAGGTCGGAGGCCTTGCCCTCCATGGTGATCTTGCCGGTCTCGAGCACGTAGGCGCGATCCGCGATGGACAGGGCCATCTTCGCGTTCTGCTCCACGAGCAGCACGGTGATGCCACGCTTGCGCAGCGTGACGATGATGTCGAAGATCTCCTTGACCAGCAGCGGGGACAGACCCATCGACGGCTCATCCATGAGGATGGTCTTCGGATGGCTCATCAGGGCGCGGCCCATGGCCACCATCTGCTGCTCACCGCCGGAAAGCGTGCCGGCTAGCTGGCGGCGACGTTCCTTCAAACGCGGGAAGTAGTCGAACACCATCTCAAGATCCTTACCCAGACTGGACTGGTCTTTGAGACTGAACGCGCCCATCTCTAGGTTCTCCTGCACGCTCATGCGGGTGAACACGTGGCGGCCTTCCGGCACATGGGCCATGCCCAGCGTGACGATCTTGTTCGCATGCGTTTTGAGCAGATCGTGGCCATCATAGGTAATGCTGCCGGATTTGGCAGGCACCAGACCGGTGATGGTGTGCAGGGTGGTGGTCTTGCCGGCGCCGTTGGCTCCGATCAGGGAGACGATCTCGCCGTCGTTCACCTTGAGGCTAATGCCCTTGACCGCGTCGATCGCGCCATAGGAAACGCATAGATCCTTGATTTCCAGCATCAGCGCGCTCCTTCCGTCAGTGTCTTGGCAATGCTTGGCTCCGGTTCCGCCTTGGTGGTGGAATCGCCGTCCGCGTCATCGTTGTTGTCGCTGCCCAAGTAGGCGGAGATGACCTGCGGGTTGTTGGCGATCTCCTCCGGCGTGCCGGATGCGATGGTGCGGCCATAGTCCAGCACCTGGATGCGCTGGCATACGCTCATCACCAGGCTCATGTCATGTTCGATGAGCAGGATGGCGATACCGAAACGGTCGCGGATCGTGTTGATACAGTGCAGCAGATCCTCGGTTTCGGTGGGGTTCATGCCGGCGGCCGGCTCGTCGAGCAGCAGCAGTTTCATGCCGGTGGCCAGGGCGCGTGCGATCTCGAGCTTGCGCTGCTGGCCGTACGGCAGGTTGGCCGCCTGGGTGGTGGCCAGTCCCTCGAGGTTGAAGATGCGCAGCAGGTCGATGGCCTTCTCGTGCATCTCGTTCTCCTGCTTCCAGAAGCCCGGGGTGCGGAAGATGGCGCTGCCCATGTGGTAGGTGAACGACTCATCGAAGGCGACGAGCACGTTCTCCTCGACGGTGAGCTGCTTGAACAGGCGGATGTTCTGGAAGGTTCGGGCGATGCCGGCACGCACGACCTGATAGGTCTTCTTGCCGTTCATCCGGGTTCCGTCCAGCCAGAACTCGCCTTCGGTGGGCTTGTACACGCCGGTCAGCAGGTTGAACACCGTGGTCTTGCCGGCGCCGTTGGGGCCGATCAGGCCAATGAGTTCGCCCTTGTTGATGGTCATGTTGAAGTTGGACACGGCTTTCAGACCACCGAAGGTGATGCCGAGATGTTCGGCTTTGAGGATGGGCTGGGTTGCGTCGCTCATCGTGAGGCCTCCTTCACGGTCTTGTCGTCGGACTGGTCATGCTGCTTGGCGCTGGCCGCGGGTTTCGCGCCCTTGCCGGCGGCGCCGCGGAACAGCATGCGGTTGACCAGACGCGGCAGTGAGAACTCCCAGGATCCGAAGATGCCCTGCGGGCGGAAGATCATGACGAGCACCAGCACCACCGAGTAGGCGAGCATACGGTAGTCGGCGAAGGCGCGCAGCAGCTCGGGCAGGATGGTCAGGCCGATGGCGGAGACGATCGAGCCGGTGAGCGAACCCATGCCGCCGAACACCACCATGATCACGTAGTTGATGGAGTTGAGCCAACCGGCCATGGTGGGGTTGAGCGAGCCGATGTACTGGGCGAAGATACCGCCGGCGATGCCCGCGAAGAACGCGGAGATCGCGAAGACGAGCACCTTGAGGTACGTGGTGTTGAGTCCGGAGGCGCCGGCGGCGATCTCGTCGTCGCGGATGGCCTTGACCGCACGGCCGTAACGGGAGCGGCCGAACATGAAGAGCACGACCACGGTGACCACCATGATCCAGAACACGACGTACAGGTTGGCGGTGCGTTCGATGCCGATCAGCGCCTGTCCGGCGGCGCCCTTGTCGAGGCCCATGCCGCCGGCTACCTTGAGGTTCTGGATGATCACGCGGATGATCTCACCGAAGCCCAGCGTGATGATGGCCAGGTAGTCGCCGTGCAGTCGCAGGGCAGGAATGCCGATCAGGATGCCGAACACGCAGGCCACCACGCCGCCGATCAGCGTGGTGAGCAGGAAGCGGGCGGTGGGGTCGATGGCAATGCCGGCGGCGACCATGTATTTGGAGGTCAGTGCGGCCACGTAGGCGCCGATGGCCTCGAAACCGCAGCATCCCAGCGTCAGCTGGCCGAGCACGCCGATGGTGAGGTTCAGGGAGGTGGTCATGATGATGGCGATGCACGCGGTCATCATGATGCCCTTGATGTAGGAGTCGGCCAAGCCGGATTCGCACAGCGCCATCACGATGCCGAACGCGGCGAGGATGCCGATGAAGCACACAAGATAGGACTGTTTGGTGGAAAGCATTGTCTTCTTCATCTGATCAGACCTTCTCCCCTTCGTTCTTGCCCATAATGCCGGACGGTTTGACGAGCAGCACGATGATCAGGATGGCGAACACGATGGCGTCGGAGAACGCCGAGGTGATGATGCCCGCCGTGATGGTGCCGATATACGCCTTGGTCAGGCTTTCGATCAGACCGATGGCCAGACCACCGATCATGGCGCCCGGGATGGAACCAATGCCGCCGAGCACGGCGGCGACGAACGCCTTCAGGCCCAGCATGGCGCCCATCATAGGCGAGACCTGCGGGTAGGCGGCGCAGTACATCAGCGAGGCGACCGCGGCCAGACCGGAGCCGATGGCGAATGTCAGGGCGATGGTGGAGTTCACGTTGATACCCATGAGCACGGCGGCCTCCTTGTCTTCGGAGACGGCGCGCATGGCCTTGCCCTGCCTGGTGAATTTGACGAACAGCTGCAGGCCCACCATGATGACCAGGCCGATGACGATGGTCAGCAGGGTGTCTCCCGGCAGCTTGAGCTTGCCGAACGCGATGGACGGCAGGTGGAAGATGGTCGGGACGGTCTGGAAGTCGGCGCCGAAGATGGCCTGTGAGCCGTTCTCCAGCAGCAACGACATGGCGATGGCGGTGATCAGGGCGGTCATGGAGTTGCCCTTTTCACGCACCGGCTTATAGGCGGCCTTTTCGACGATCACGCCGACGGCCACGCATACCAGGATGGCGGGAATGACCGCCACCCAGGCGGGCAGTCCCATGGCCACGATGGCCGGAATGGTGAGCATGAGCACGTAGGCTCCGACCATGATGAAATCGCCGTGGGCAAAGTTGATCAGTCGGATGATGCCGTAGACCATGGTGTAGCCCAATGCCACCAGCGCGTACACGCTGCCGATTTTCAGACCGTTGAACAGCTGGCTGATGAACATGATGATCTGATCGGTCATAGCTCCCCCTTTCTATCAATGTTGTGGTTCTCTACCGCTGCGCGCGTAGAGATATTCGTATGTCTTGCGATTGATGGCGCGATACGCCCGCGCCTGGCGATATCCGCATATCGACGGCTGTCCTTATGCATCCGAGCCCATGAAAACACGAAAGGGAGAGGACCGGCAAAACCGGTCGCTCTCCTGTTCATGCGGAAGTCATGCTAGGACATCGTGATTATGCGGTGGGAATTCATGGAATTCACTTGGGCTGCACGGTGGTGTTGTACACCGGCTTGCCGTCCTTCATTTCCAGCACGGTCACGGACTTGGTCGGCGAGCCGGACTTGTCCATGGTGAACTTGCCGGTCACACCGTCGAAGGTCATGCCGGCCACGGCGTTGCGCACATCCTCACGGGTGGCGTTCTCGCCAGCCTTCTCGATGGCCTGCTTGATCATGTAGATGGTGTCGTAGCCCAGAGCGGCGAACGTGTTCGGCTCGGCGTTGTTCTTGGACTTGTAGGACTTGATGAAGTCCTGCACCTTGGTGTTGGTGTTGTCGTCGGCGGAGTAGTGGGTGGTGTAGTAGGTCTTGTTGTACTGGGACTTGTCACCGGTGAGCTTGAGGCCATCGTATCCGTCGGGTCCCATCACGTAGCCCTCGAAACCCACGGAGCGGGCCTGCGGGATGATGTACGGGCCAGCCACGGAGTAGTAGTACGGAGCGTAGAGCAGCTCGGCGCCGGAAGCCTGGATCTTCTGCAGCTGGGCGGAGTACTCGGTGTCGTCGGCGGAGGAGGAGCTTTCCTTGTCCACCACTTCGAGGCCGAGCTTTTCGGCGGCCTTGGCGAAGGCCTCTCCCACGCCGGAGGAGTACGGATCGCCGGTGCCGTAGAGCACGGCCACCTTCTTGACCTTCAGGTTCTCGGCGGCGAAGCGTGCAGCCACCTCACCCTGGTAGGAGTCCTTGAAGCAGGTGCGGAACAGGTAATTGCCGGTTTCGATGGAGTCGGAGGTGGCGGCCGGGGCGATGGTGACCAGCTTGGACTGGTCGGCCAGCGGGGCCACGGCTGCGGTGGTGGCGGAAATGGTCGGGCCG